>OHBG01000552.1_pt1 | contig 17595 bp, 17 predicted proteins | sample 1577351 | NCBI WGS metagenome assembly OHBG01 (sample SAMEA3879596, study PRJEB24766) | human gut metagenome | biome: human-associated habitat; feature: feces | place: USA | collected 1985/1987 | reverse complement strand
CTGCGGTGTTTCCGGCTGTGCATTGTTATTGTTATTATTGTCATCTGGTTTTTCCTCCGGCTTTGCCGTTGTCTTCGCAAAGATGTACGGTGTACTCTGGAATTGGTTCTCACCATCATCATAAGTCACTGTAAACGCCAGTTTGTATGATTTTGTCTCCACATCATCGCGTACCTTTAAATCTTTCCAGACTGCTTCTGCGTACTGTCCCGCCGGGATTGTTCCCAGCTCCAGTTCGTTGTTCATATCGGCGATTTCAAACGGCCAGCTCGCCCCATCATCAAGTACCGGAGAAATCTTTACATTCCCCGCATCCTGTGTTCCCTTGTTCCAGACCCGAATCAACAGTTCACTTGTCTCTCCTGCTGCATACTGTGGTGTTGTCTGTCCGTTTCCGAGTGTCAGTCGTATCGTGGGAATCGCCTGCTCTCTTGCCAGTGCACTCATCGGAAGCAGCATTGCCGCCACCAGTGCAAAACTTACGATCACTCCCATTGCCTGTTTCCATCGTCTCATTGCTCATTTCCTCCCTGCTCTGCATGTTCCCCTGCTTTTTTTCTATTGTCTTCTACTTTGACGATTTTCCCGTCTATAATATGGAAGATGCGATCTGCATATCCCGCAAGATGATCATCATGGGTTACCATGACCAGTGTTTTCTTCTGCTCTCTGACCACCTGCTGCATCAGCGCCATGACTTCCCGGGATGTACGGGAATCCAGATTTCCTGTCGGCTCATCTGCAAAAATGATCTTCGGATCTACCACCAGTGCTCTTGCCACACCGACTCTCTGCTGCTGTCCTCCGGACATCTGGTTTGGCAGATGCTTTTTATGCTTTTTCAGCTTGACCAGATCCAGCATCTTATCCGCTTTTTTCAGGCGTTGGGCTTTCGGCACACCGCGGAAACTCAAAGGAAGCGCCACATTTTCCAGCGCATTCATACTGCCTAAAAGCTGAAAAGACTGAAAGATAAATCCTACTTTTTCTCTCCTGAATCTGACAAGCTGATCTTCTTTTAAATTCTCAATATGCTGTCCGTCTATAATGACTTCTCCTTTTGTGGGTTTTTCCAGACCTGCCAGCATATTCAGCATCGTCGATTTTCCTGAGCCGGAAGTACCTACAATGGCACAGAATTCACCCTCATAAATCTCCAGACTGACTCCGTTGAGTGCTCGCACTGCAGAATCTCCAAGCTTATACAGTTTGTATAAATTCTTTACTTCAATGATCTTTTTCACACCATACCTCCTCCCAATGCACTACATTATATAAAAGAATTTAAAAATTTCTGCTTGGTAAATTATTAAAATTTTCTTAAGATTGTAATAAAAAAGAGCCCACTTACCAGAGTGATCTGGCAAAAAGGCTCTCCTTGACAACTGCAACCATTTCGCATCATATGAATCAGCTATATCTGAATTCCTGACAGCCCTACTCAATCTGCCAGTCGATTGGTGTAACGCCATGTTCTTCCAGAAAATGATTGGTCTGGCTAAACGGCCTGCTTCCGAAAAATCCCCGGTATGCAGACAACGGGCTTGGATGCGGCGCTTCAAGTATCAAATGCTTCGAATTATTGAGCATTCGTTTTTTCCGCTGTGCCGGCGCTCCCCATAAGATGAATACGACCGGACGGTCCTGTGCGTTGACTGCCATGATCGCTGCATCTGTAAACTCCTCCCAGCCGATTCCTCTGTGAGAATTCGCCTGATGCGCCCGTACAGTCAGCACCGTGTTGAGCATCAGTACTCCCTGCTCGGCCCATTTTGTCAAACACCCGTGGTTCGGAATGGTACAGCCCAGATCATCCTGCAGCTCTTTATAAATATTAACCAGAGACGGAGGCACCTGCACTCCCTTTTTCACCGAGAAGCACAGCCCGTGCGCCTGATTGAAATTGTGGTACGGGTCCTGCCCCAGAATCACTACCTTCACATCTTTTAAAGGTGTCAGATGAAACGCATTGAAAATATCATTCGCCGGCGGAAAAATCTGTCTGGTCCGATACTCCTCATTGACCGTATTAAATAATGTTTTATAATAAGGTTTCTTAAATTCCCCCTTTAATGCTTCATACCAGTCTCCATTGATTCCAGACATGATGTTCACTTCCTCTCTTTTGTTCTATATTAGTCTGACGGAAATCCCCTGATCTCTCAAATATTCTTTGACCTGCCGGATCTCCAGTTCCTTATAGTGGAACAATGATGCCGCCAGTGCTGCGTCTGCGCCGCCGTCTGTCAGCGCCTCTTTGAAATGCTCCACGGTCCCCGCACCGCCGGATGCAATCACCGGAATGGACACGCTCTCTGCCACCGCTTTGGTCAGCTCCAAATCGTATCCTGCTTTTGTCCCGTCACAGTCCATACTTGTAAGAAGAATTTCTCCTGCGCCCAGACTTTCCACCTTTTTCGCCCATTCAATGGCATCGATCCCGACATCCACGCGTCCGCCGTTCTTATAAATATTCCAGCCACTTCTATCCTCTCTCTTTCTGGCATCGATCGCCACCACTACACACTGGCTGCCAAATTTATCCGCTGCATCCCGGATCAGCTGCGGATTGGCGATCGCAGAAGAATTAATGGAAATCTTGTCTGCCCCCTCGCGAAGCAGTGCTTTAAAATCTTCCACTGTGCGGATTCCCCCGCCGACTGTAAACGGAATAAACACACACTTTGCCACTTCCCGCCCACGGTAAACGGGATATTGATATTGGCAGCAATCCGCTTTACCAGTTCCGTGAAAGTCTTACGTCCTTCATGACTTGCGGTAATATCCAGAAACACAAGTTCATCTGCACCTGCCGCGTCATACGCTTTCGCAATCTCTACCGGATCCCCGGCATCCTTTAAATCCACAAAATTCACGCCTTTTACAACTCGTCCGTTATTTACATCCAGACATGGGATAATTCTCTTCGTAAACATCGCCTCTTCCCCCTTACAGTTCTGTAAAATTTTTCAGGATCTTCAGACCTGTCTCACCGCTTTTTTCCGGATGAAACTGACAGGCAAATACATTTTCTTTTTCCACGGAAGCATGGATATGTACCCCATATTCGGCAGAAGCTTTCACGATCGACTCTTCTTCTGCTTCCAGGTAATAAGAGTGCACAAAATAAACATATGCGCCCTCTTCGATTCCCTGAAACAGCTTTCCATTATGCGCAAAATGCAGAGAATTCCATCCCATATGAGGAATCTTCAATCCTTTTTTTGCCGGAATCTTCTTCACTTCCCCTTTTAAAACCCCAAGGCCTTTCACTCCCAAAGCTTCATCACTCTTTTCAAACAAGAGCTGAAGACCAAGACAGATTCCAAGAAACGGGATTTTTCTTCTTACAGCTTCGCGGATCACTTCATCCAGTCCGGTTTTTTCAAGCTGTGCCATCGCGTTGCCAAACGCGCCGACACCGGGAAGTATGATCCTTTCGGCATTTAAAATCGTATCTGCATCATCTGTGATCACGACCTCCTGTCCGAGAGAGAGCAGTGCTTTTTCTACACTTTTGATATTTCCTGCGCCATAATCGATAATTGCTATCATATATTTTCATCTCCATTCATTACTTCATTCTTTGAGTAATTCAGCTATTTACAGCTTTTGGAGTCATTCCATCTCATTACTCTTTATTATGTTTAATTACATCTCATACCAGCATATATTTAGTAAATAATTAGTACGTGATTTTTTATACTAATTATCATTTATCAAGCTTGCGAGCGAGTTAATCTCTACAAGTTGCTGCTCACTCGGTCTCACACTTACATAGTTATTCATAGTGGTAGTTATGTTCCCATGTCCTAAAATATACTGTAGTGTTTTTGGTGGTAATCCCTGCATATTCGTAGCAAATGTATGCCGACATATATGTGGTTCAAATTTTCGTATAGGATTGTCGGGATTTGCATTATTGAATCTCTTGATACAATTTTGCAAGTATTCTTCGACATGTGATCTAACAATTGTCTTTCTACTTCTTGTTGCCAGAAACACAAATCCTTCATATGCTTTTTCCTTTTCATCATAGCACACTGGTTCAATATCACCCATAATATAACGATTTTTCAATATTCTCTGAAAACATTCATATACACCATCAGTCATGGGAATGTACCTTGTTCCGTTTATGGTTTTCGTCGGTAAGACAACATGCGTATGATTGATACATTGTAGTTGCTTTTCCACTCGAATTAAATGGTTTTCCATATCTATATTATCAAGTGTTAGACCACATAATTCAGATGCCCTTAAACCAGTCCAAAACAGCACATATATCATATCATAACAATGAGCACTATGAGCATCCTTTGAACAAAATTCAAGGAATCTATGCATATCCGGAATTGATATTGCTTCCATTTTCTTGCTATCGCTTCTATCGGTAGTAATACGTCTGAACGGATTTTTTGCTATGTAATCATAATCAATTGCATATTCAAATGATCTTTTTATAAGACTAATTTGAGTCTGAATACTTGAACCTCGATGCTTTTTCTTCATATCTGAAAGCCATTCTTCACAATGCTCTGGCTTGATTTTACCTATTTCCATGTGACCAAGTTTGTACTGTGCTAACGTTTTTATTGTTGTGTTATATCCAGCCTTAGTATTATGAGCCAGTTCTTTCCTATTATATAGATGATTAAGATATCTATCTATTACTTCTAGTAATGTCAGTTTAGCCCCATCTATGTCGATATTATTTTCTAACTGTACTTTTAATTCTGCTTCCTTTTCACGTAAACTTTTACCTGAACGTTTACCTTTTGGTAATTGGTCCGTAGGTTCGAGTTTATAGGAACTTACCACTCTTTCCTTTCCAAGAGCATCTTTATAATGATACTCATACCTTTTCGTTTTGGGGTTATAGTATTCATCCGCCCTCAACGTTTTTCTTGTCGGTTTGTTCTTTTCAGATGTAGTTTTATTTGCCATATTCTCAGCCCTCCATTAAAAAGTGCCTCGAATGAATACTAAATAATAATATCACATTCAGGGCACCTTGTCGACATTTTATATCTGCTCTACTTTGCTTATAAATTCTTCAAATGATTGTCTTTTTATCTTTATAACACGACCAACCATTAGATGATATTTACAATCATAATCTTCACGGATTATATCTCTTAATCTGTGCTGACCTATACCAAATAAATCCGATGTCTCCTTTATAGATAATAAAAGTTTATCTTTCATGCAATCACCTCCAGTCTTGAGGTAATCATAATCTTTTTACCAGTAACCTACGTACGGAAAAATTAAGAGGGAATGCTATTAGCACGCCCCCCTTAACAAATACTGATATTTACTCTGCTTTGTTTGCTTTGTTATACTGTGCTGTACTAATTCCAAGAATAACTCCAAGGAATGTGTCAACAGCTGTAATCGTACCAACAACCTGCTCACCATATGGGAGTCCCCAAATACCTGCAAGAGCAAAATATAAAGTACCAGCCGCTGGAAGCAAATACATTGCAATCCATTTCAGTGTGTCGTAAGTCTTGTCATTAAGTTTCATCATGTTCATCGTGTTCATCCTCCTTATTTTGAATAAATTTATGTATTGGCAGTTTGTCGACTTCCTGCATAATTCTTTTAGCAGAGCCATTACCTCCCAATTTTTCATATGGTTCAAAAAGATATACTTTCAAATTCTCATATTCATCCTGGGTAATATAACCTCTCTCGATGTATGACATACCGAGATACATAATCCTATCGTGTGCTAATCCAATAAGCATCTCCGTCTTTACATCTTTGTTTTCTGTTCGTTTTGATAAATACGCCCATAATCCAGAAGACGCAAGTACCGAACTAAAAATTGTAATTATGATTTGAAACCAAGGTTCCATAATTCCTCCTTTTTATGCGGCTAATGAAGATGCATCAGACACGATAAGTTTTCTACTAATTACCGAAATCTTCTTATTAAATAATTCTTCATACAGCTGTATTAGATTTTTTCTTTGTTGCTTTGATAGAAGTTTATAGTGTGCTCCCATCCAACCGCGAAACATATTCTCAATACTCTCGTATTCTATTTCGCCATTTATTACTTTTAGTGAAAGTTTCTTGAGTTTTCTACGCATTGTAGTAACTCTTTTAGGATTAATTCTCTTAATCACCTTTCCATCTTTTGTTAATGTATATTTTATTTGAAGAAATTTATATGTACTTGAAATTTTAACAATATGAGTTTTCTTTCTATTGATATGAATTCCATATTCCTTCGCAATTTCTATGATGCATGATAGCAAATCTTCAAGTTCTTCTTTGCTTGGATTCATGATATACCAATCATCCATATATCGTCCGTAAAATTTCTGTTGTCTGACATATTTCACATATGTGTCAATCCTATGAGGATAATATATTCCAATTACCTGCGATAGCTGGTCTCCAATATTTACAGATTTAGCCATCCATTTCTCACCAGTCAATTTTTCAGATGGTATATCTCGATATTCGAGCTTATTAAACAAATCCAAATAGCAATTTTCATATTCCTCATCAGACATATACGACACATCGACTTTGAAGCCATCAAATATAAGTGTCAAAAGCCAGTCAATAAATTCATCATCGTCAAATAGTTTAAGAAGTTCTTGTTTTGCAATCTCGTGAATTATATTGTCATAAAATTTTGAGAAGTCTCCAAATAAAATCCATCCGTCATTTCCATGCAATTTATAATACTTGTGCAAATGTATTTCAAATCGCTTTCTCTGCTGAGATATACCTCTCCCTTTAATTGATGCACAATTATCATATATTATGTGCTTTTTAACTTCTGGTAAAAGAATATCATCACATAAAACATGGCGAACAATTCTATCACGGATTTGTATACTTGTAATCGGTCTTACTCGACCTCTCTCGTGTAAAGTAAACTCTTGTGTAAGACCATTTTTGAGAGTCCTGTTGATAATGTCATCCTGGATTTCAAAAATATAACGCAGAAAGTTCATCATAAACTTCTGTGTGGTTTCTTTCCATTTGCTACTTTTCACAGAGGTCTTATAAGCCCGATACAAATTATTGGCATCGCATACAATTTCCTCATAATTCATATACTATTCACCGTTATAACAATACTTACCGTAGTAAATTGTTTCAGGCTTTGCTATTTATCCTGTTTATAAGGAATGGTATGATATCTCCTTCTTCATTGGTTAAGTGAAGAATCCGGACGAACCCCATTAGAGTTCGAAGCGTTGTTGTAGTTCGTATTGCCATTGTTGTTCACATTAGCGAAATTAGCCGAAGAAACGACGCATAATTAGACATCACCCTTACGTCTGAAATATGATTCCATCTTCTTGTCACGCTGACGCCACTTCTTTATCAATCCGATTTCTCGGTCGATAGCTTTAACATATGGACTGTAGAGATTCAAGTCTACTTCAAATATCTCTGCAATCCGTTGCAGTTCCTTAAGAAGCTGCTCGCAATTGACTATAGCAGTGTTTTGATAATCTCTTCTCTTTTCACACTCGTGAAGATTCGTTGGATAAATCGTGTTGGCTGCCCGGACATTACTCGTAATTAGTGCTGCCAGTTGATCTACTCTGTTTTTAAAATTTTGCATCATAAACCGATACTTGGAAAAGTTCTCTCTATCATCTTTTCCGTATGCATAACGAAGTCTTACATAATCGTCTACGCTTTTAACACCAAATCCATGTTGCATAAAATCTATCAACATATCATGTAATTCAATTGAATATGTGATAGCCTCAAATTTTGATTCTGTACGATCACTAACTAAAACACTCATTATTCGTAATTTTTCTCTGTAATTTCCTTATACTCTTCTGCGGTAATCCAGCGACCAACTGCTAAGCGTACTCTACGCTCATCCCAGAGCTTATCATCATAATAGTCTTTAACCTTTTTAAAGTTTTTACTATGTTCCATATTGTTATTCCTCTCTTTCTAATTTACAGTTCTACATCCTGCATCATAGCTAAGAAGTCAATATTAGAAGACATTTTAGCCATAGCCAGTTCCGTAGCTGAGAACTGACGTAATACAAACCAGTATTCACCATCCATCTCAGTAATCTGGACAAGATCCATATTTTCCATAACCATTTCATTTTCAGAAGTTTTTACTGTTACTTCTGACAATTTTCCTTCAAACATATCCGCTGTAAGCTTAGATGCTGAAATATAGTTATCACCATTTTTTCTAAGATTTTCAATGATAGTGCCATCAGACAGCACCATAGTATAAATTAAATCTTCCATATACTTATCCTTTCCTATAAGATTACCCCGCCCACAAGGGGCGGAGATTTTTACTTAACCAATGATTCCATACGGACGAACCCCACTAGAGTCCGAAGCGCCGCGGCAGCCCGCAAAGCCATAGCCGAGCACAAGAGCGAAAAAAGCCGAAGAAACGACGTTCTGTAGCCAATATGTTTCTCTTGTCTTAATCATTTTCGGATTGAGTTGCATTAATGCTAACTGCGAATTGCATACGCTATATTTTGTAGGAATTGTGGTTCCATCATTTGCAGGTTCGAAGAAATGTGTTCCATATACCATAACCTCATTCATAAGAGCTACTGTCTCATCGAACCATGCTCCTCCGGACGGCTTTCCATTTGCAACTGCATTTACGAGATAAGTTCTATGTGTAAGAAGCATACTTCCAAATGCTGCTTTAAATTTTGCTTTCGCATTATCCAACCCTGTTTTATACATTACAGAGCCTACATATCCGCCCTCTGTTGTATTAGTCGCATTCATCTGACCATTGTAAAGTGATGACGCCGGAACAATAACAAGATGATGCTTTGTGAAATCTGTATCACCGCATCTAAGGAAGTAATCCATATCTGCAATAACCCAAGTCACACCGCCAATTACCCAATAATCTCCGATAAACAGGTCGTCAAAAGTTCCATTTTGAATAGCTGCCTTCTGGGCTGCTGTAACTGATGAGCCGAGGTTCTTTCCTCTATATACATTGCGATGATTAATCGCTGATACAAGCCCGGCAAACTCTACTGCTGCATTTGCAGCTGTCATTTTCTTTGTTCCGCCAGTACCATCTTTAATAATCACATCTCCACTATCAAATCTGGTTGCTGCGGAATAATCTGTTACTTTAGGCATTTTCTTTAATCCTCCTTAAAATAAAAAAGAGCCTCAGATTTCTCTAAAGCCCTTTATAGTCACTGTCTAACAGTGCATGATCTGTCACATATCCTAATCTACTGATAACACTTCTTATAAAAGTATCTAAATGAGATACCTGCTGTCGTAATGATACAACTTCGCTCTCATCAGCAAATATTATACGTCCCTGTATTTCTCTTCCGCTTGAATCGCATATATTCTGTCCAGATGAGTCATAAATTGGTTGTAATACAGAATGTTCATTAGCAAGCTGTGAACCAAATTTGCCGACATCTGCTCCAAGAATTTCTTCATATGCTGCCTGCGCTAAAGATGCTGAGTTTGCTGCCGCTGTTTCAGACTTTTTGGCATTTGTTGCTGATGCTGATGCATTAGAAGCTGATGATGCCGATGCATTCTTCGATGAAGCAGCTGAATCAGCATAGATTTTTGCATTCGCCGCACTCGTACTAGCTGCACTTGCAGAGTTAGCCGCACCTGAAGCTGATGATGCCGCGGCGTTTGCTCTTGAATTTGCTGTGCTAGCATATCCAGATGCCTGGCTAGCAGAGCTTGCTGCTTTTGCTGCTGCATCAACTGCCTGTTCTGCATATTGCTTAGCAGTGAGGTATTCCGTTGTTGACCTTATGCTCTGTTCCTGTACAGGGTTGAAATCAATCTGCACGGCAATAGACCCACTGGATACAATCTTGTTATTTAACTCAATCTCTACAATAGGATTTATTTCTCCTGCCAGTGCGGTCATTTGCTTTGTAACTTCAAAGTAAACCGTATGCATAGCAGAATCCCACCCTAATGCAGGATTATATACAAAATTACCGTCAACCTTACCACATCTTATATTAACTGTTGCGCCAGTAGGTATCGTATATTCAAGTCCGTCATTATATAATTTTACCGCAATAATCGGCAATCCCTGATCATACTGCACAAGATGAACCGGACGTACAATCTGACGAGCTGTCATGTCTGCATACGTATAATGCACAACTCTGTTTGAGTCTGGTGTATATACACCCATTTTTAATCACCCCCTAAATCAACGCCAGTCATCATTGATAAAAATTCTACATCAGAACGAAGTTGTTCCTGTTCGGAATTATCTTGTGCAACATCTTCACCTTCATCCGGTTTAGATACTTCATTGCTCGCCTCGATTAATACGAGGTCCTTATCTTTTACTTCTGTGGCATTTTCTTCCATAAAACCTCCTAATAATCGTACCAACCCGCTTTTACTAAAACACCTCTCTCAAATTGTAAATATGCGTTATTACTCCAATTTGAAGCGGTTCCATCGCTATTCATTCCACCTACTTGAACAAATCTCATTGTTCCTGTTATTCCACTACCATTTTCCCAAGATACATTCTTAAGTTTGTAGTAATGCATATCAACATCACACCCCAAGTTTATGGTATCTGCATTGTATGTCACAGTGTTTGAGGTATAACCGTTTCGCTCATATAAAAGCTTAACAAGGTAACTCTGACCACTCTTAGGCTGTGCCGCCCATGTCATGTAATCGCCATTTTCATCAAGGTCAAATACCAATCCTCTACGATTGTCATTGCCTGTCCAACTATTTGTACCTATTTCTCCTATGTACTCATTGGAATATTTATAATGAGATGCCCCAGCATTAATATTGGCTTCTTTACTACCAGATTTACAATTAACCTGTTTAGCAGTTATATCCAAAGCATTTACATATGTTGTTGTAACTGTATCCTTAGTGATTTTGGTCACATTAGCCTTTGTCTGATACCCTTTCTTTTCAACATCCGGCATAGTTGTATATTTACTATCATTCGTAAGTTCTGATACTTTAGTTGGAATAGACGGAGCGTCTGAAATATTTTCATAAGAAATCTGAACATCTTCTGACAATGTTATTCCGTCCCTATCAAGTCGAATAAGAACTTTTCCATATGAATCTTTTATAAGTGCCGTACCATTTGAGTTGTTCTTTCCACCAAGAATTAAAGTACCACCATTAATACGATTTGCACTCATCGTTCCGGTTTTAACAAAATCCGCTACAATTTGACCATCTTGCGTCATAGCTAAAGCGAATGGACCATTATATCCTGTTGAAGAATATCCCAATCCACCTTTATTCCAACGCCATACCTTCTTCGCAGTAGCAATATCATCTGTATCCATAATAAGAATTTCATCAGGATATTTTCCACCGGTGCTGCTGTGCATAATCACATAACCGCCAAGACCTCCACTAATCAATTGCGTAGCATTCTCAATAGCCTGTTGCATAAATGTTTTAGTAATGGTATCAGAGATTGCCTGCTTTTGGTCAGAAATCGTCGATGCAAGATTTGTCCTTGATTCTCCAAGTTCAATCGACACGTACTTATTACTTATGGCATCATATATAGTTTTTATGCACTTTGCCGTGGCGCTAACATTTAACTCCGGGAACTCAACGCTTACAGTGTCGCAAAGATGTACATCCTCCAAAAGCGCATATTTAGCATACTCCGTAGATTGTGACAATTGTACAAATGATACAGTCAATGATACAGCTGGTACTCCTATGTTGTTTGCTTTCATATAAGAATTAGCTCTTGCTCTGAGCTGCTCTTGATTTGGTTTTTCCTGCCATTCCTGCGATAAATCCAATGGATAAATCCTTGTAAAATTATATGTGCCAGAGGCTTTTACAATCTTCTCATCCAGCTGCACAAGACCTTCCTGCTCCGAATACCAGAATGGATAAACACCTGTATAGACAGAACTGCAATTCTCTTCCTGCTTCAAATCAGTAAGATTCTTACCATATCTAATGCTAACACCTCTATCCGCGCCTCTTTTATTCCAAAGCTTTACGTTGAACTTATCGAATTCATACTCTCCTCCATACACATCAAGGATTGAACCGTCAACGCCTCCAAGAAGTGAACGCATACTCGATGGTTTGAGAACTGTCATATTTGCAGTTGTAGTTTTATCTGTTGAAAATGAAAAAGGACAATCAACCGCTGATGCGGATTTAATATTAATAAATGCATTTTGAACTGTGTCGGCTGCAAATGCTGATACTGGGTATCCAGACATATCGTAACTTATATGTTCTGCATTTATTGTAACAATTCCATTGATTGGCTTTGTGATTGCATAGATTCGGAATGGTTGTGGGTCAGAATAAGGATTTGGCTTTGCCATAATGATACTCCTAAGCTGTAATTCCTTATATCTGATACCTGTAACCGGATATTCAATTTCAAGTTCGAACTCTCCATTTCTTTCTTCAGTAACTTCGCAAGTAATGGCGTCACTTAATGTGCCTAATCCATTCGTTGTGAATGATGTTTCTGTAGACTCATGAAGAGTAATCATAGTGTCCACCATTTAGGTATCACCTCCACACTTGTTATTCCACCAGAAAAAGAAATTTCGTTTTCGCCTTTTATAAGCTTCGGAAATCCGTTGCTCAACGTTACAAGTGAATTGCAATTTGTAGTACCTTTATAAGCATCCTGTAATTCACTATCGATTGTCAGATACGAGCTAATGTTCGAAATAGTGATAACATAGTCACCAATTCTCAGATTACCCTTTCCAGAACCGTTCACTTTTATAATAGGAAGCGATTTGAATCCTGTGGGATTTCTTAATTTGCTCGTTGCTCTAACAATTACTGGAATATCTCCAGATTTAAGAAAACGCTGAGGTTTACAATCAAATGCAACTGTAATACGCCCAGCGTGCTGTAATATGTTTTCAATTGTTCCGCCACTCTTATAAGCAGCAAGTCGATAATATTCCGGCTCATATGAATCTTCCAACTTAGCATATCCAGACGCAGAGTTAAGCCACTCCGAAATAAAATTTGCCATCATTGTAAAATCCTTATTTTCAGCACCAATAGCTATGTCATAACTTCTTGATGCATTTTTATACGACCCTTTATCGACATAAATATCCCCGTTTCTTCCAGGAATATGTGTAACTTCATAGTCCTTTTCCGGAGTTTCATATCCAGGCGGATGCTCCACTTGGATAGCGAATTCTTCCGATGAAATACCATTGTAAATAATTACGCCCATGAAGCATCCCTCCTTTCAACTTGTCTCTGAATAATGTTTGATACTTCTTCTGCAATCTCTTTAGGATTACTTCCCGTGATATTAAATGTATTTTCGAATGAATTTCCGCCGTTGAAGTTTCCAACAGCATCTGAAATCTTATCTAACACACTGGAATTATCAGTTGCTTTGCTTCTTACTTCATTAATACGATTACCGGTTCTATTGGCAATTTCTAATGAACCAGATAACGAATACCCGTCAACACTCTTCATCATACTAAACAACTGATTAGCACCATTTTGAATATTTGACAGATCCATTACCGGTCTTATAGTAGGTTCTGTGTCTATATCGGAACTAACCAAATCTGCAATAGTTGAAAGTGTATCGGACATTGCGCCAACAGCACCTTTTCCCATATCAACCGTAGCGTCAGATACTTTTCCAGCATAAGCCTTCACACCATTAATAAATCCCTCATCAGTATATCTACCAATTTCAGCAAATACTCTTGATGGTGAATGAATGCCAAGAAAATTCTTTACACCATTCACAGCACTCTTAGCCGCATTAATCGCTGAATTAGCCAAATCAGAGGCTTTATCTGTAATACCACTGATAAGTCCACCTATAATATGCTTTCCCACATCTTTGAAGTCATTTATTTTATCTTGAATGACCTGCTTGGCATTTGATATCAAATCACGTACAGTTTCCTTAAGATTTGATAATTTCTCCTTGATACCACTGATAAGTCCAGAATTCATTATCTTGGAACCAACTTCTTTGATATCAACAACTCCACCAGTAAGTACAAGAACCGCTGCGCGAATTAATGCTTTAAACAAATTTCGTATATCATTTGCTAATCGCTCGGAGTTATTATCGATAGCACTAATAATGCCTTCGATGAAACTCAAGAGCAAATTAACACCAGACTGAATCACATCTGGTAATTTTTGAGCGATTCCATCGATGAAATTAAGTACAATATCGATAGCAGTTTGAACCACCATTCCGATGTTATTTGCAATTCCCTGTAGACATGCAATCAGAATATCGAACACAGCCTGTACAATTTCTGGCGTATGCTCAGCCAAAGTTTGAAGAGTTGTAACCAACAATGTTACGAGAACTTCGACTAGTTGTGGTACCACATTTGATATCGCCGCCAGACAAGCAGTAATAATAACGACCAACGACTCTAAAATTTGTGGTGCTGCTCCTGCTAATGCAACGCAGAACTGAGCAATTCCCTCTGCCAATTTGACTAATACTGCCGGAATCAAATCTGCCACGCCTGTAATAATGACTGCTAATGCTGCTACAAGTGCTGTCGCTCCTGCTGTTCCAGCTGCTGCTATTGCAGTAAGTCCAATAGCAAGTGCCTGTAGTCCAAGTCCAGCAGCTAATAAACCTGCTCCTGTCGCAGCAACCCCGACACCTATAAGCGTAAATGCCCCTGCTAATGCTAAAATACTTGGAATAATCGGTGATAATACAGCGCCAGCTACACCTATAATTGCAAATGCTCCTGCTAAAGAAACCAAACCTTTGGCTATTGCTTCCCAGCTCATAGCGCCAAGTATACTCAGAACTGGTGCCAACACAGCTAAAGATGCACTTGCAATGAGTAATGCTGCTGAACCAGCTAATGTTCCGTTCATAAGATTTAACGCTATCGATAGTTCCGCTAACGCTCCCCCCATAGTAACAAGCCCTTTGGCAATCTCTTCCCATGTGAAATTACCCATCGAGCTTAAAACATTTGATAAGATTGTAAGTGCACTGGCAACTGCGATGAGACCAACACCGGTTGACACCATATTTTTAGGCATTAAATTGACAGCTAATGTAATCTCTGCTAATGCTCCTGCCATAACAGTCAGTCCCCTGCCGATTTCATCCCACTGCATAGAACCGAAATCTTGTACTGCCGATGCCATAATTTTCATAGCCCCTGCAATAGCAATTAACGCAACTCCAGTAGATACAACATGCTTAGCATTTCCTGTAAGGTTTGTAAATGCTGCAATCTCTGTAAGTAATATACCAATACTTGTTAGACCTTTTCCAATCTCACTCCACTGCATAGAACCGAAATCTTTGCAAGCAGATGCTAATACTTTTATAGCAGCTGACAGCACAAGAATTCCCGTTGCTGTTGATACTGCTTTTCCACTAAATTTAGCCGTGTTCAAGAATAAAGCTATTTCTGCCATCAGAACACCTACTCCAGTAAGTCCCTTAGCAAGTTCGCTCCAACTAAGTTGCGATATATCTTTACAGGCAGATGCTAATATCTTAACAGCTGTCGCCAGGAATATAAGATTGAACGCTCCTTTTGCAATTGTCTTTTCATCTTTTGAAATAACTTTTGCAACTCCTGCCAATACGCCAGAAATTACTGTAATACCGGTAAGTCCTTTCGCTATCTCGTTCCAACTCAAAGACGCAATCTTTTTCAATGCTGATGCAAGAATTAACACTGAAACTGATAATCCCAACATAATTGTAGCCGTCTTTCCTGCATTCTTAAGATCTCCACTTATCTTTGTAAAGATAGCCATAGATGTCATAAGTTCCGCAAATAATCCTGTTAATGCTGTAATAGCTGATGCTAATTTTGCAGAGTCAATAAGCGAAAGCACCACAATCGCGCCTGTAAGAATTGCAATTGCACTGGCAATCTTAATCAAAGTTCCTGCTTTCAATTGTGTCTGATATGCTTCAAAGCAACCTCTAACGCTATCAAGAATTCCCTTAATTTGGTCTGTTAGTTTCGTAACGTCGCTTACTGCATCTGTGATTCCTTTAAGGAACTTATTAATTCCAACCGCAATTCCGGCTAATGAAATTCCACTGAGAACATCAAACACACTTGAGAAATTGACGTCACTGATATCTTCTACAAATCCGCTAGCAAGAGTTTTCATCGCTTTTGCAATACCAGTTCCAATAGTCTTTACACCATCCCATAATGCCTGGAGTGCTTGTAAAAACTTAGAGTTTTCGAGTGCTTTACCCATTGCACCAATTGCAATTTCAACACCACTTCGCATTCCGTCAGCAGCTTCTCCAACTTCTGACATTCTTGTATGTACTCTTTCCAGAACAGAATGAATAACTGCAAATCCGCCGGTATCATACTTCTGCTTTATAGCATTTGCGAATCTTGTGACTGCGTCAACAGCTTTGTCAATTAAATCTGTTGCTACTGCCGCACCTGTTTTTATATATTTAATCACGGTCTGTATAGCGACATTGAATATATCTGTTTTCTTGATAGTTTCATCAAGTTTCACAAGCCAATCTCCGAAGCGTGCCGTTACCGATAAAATAGAACTAGCTAAGTCGCCAGTTCCTCCTAATAGAGAACCAACGCCTTTTGCAACCGCTATGAATGCTTGTTTAACAATGTCGATTACTGCAAACAAACCTTTGAATGTTCTTTTTAAATTTTCCGAATTCGTATCGCTGAGTTTCAGATGTGCTGTCAGATTTCTTAACGCATCTGTAATGTTGTACAGTTGTTGCGCCGTCATTGGTGGGAAGATTTCGCGGAATGCTTCTTTCACAGGCTTAATAATACTAAGCACTCCCTCAAAAGCATTTCTAGCTGCTTCTATAAGTGCTGTTCTTCCTCCCAAATCTTTCCAGCCCTGCAACATACTATTTCTGGCATCCGCCGATGAATTTATAATTGCGCTGAATGTATCACTCATCTCTGTGAGTAATTCTTTCGCTTCTTCAAAGTCACCAACGATAATTTCCCAACTCTGGGTCCAGCCAGACTGTGCAGCTTCCTTTAATGTGTCAAATAACTGGGAAAATGTCTTTACTTTTGTAGCGGCATCATTAGCAGTCTGACCCATTTTGATTATTGATGCTATCTGCTCTTCTGAGTAACCCATAGTTCTGAGCTGCTCCTCGTTCAAGTCACCTGTAAACTTAGATAATGTCTCGGTTAAGATGTCAGATGTCAACCAGCCTTTCTGTAAAGTTTCTCTGAATGACCCTTCATCTTTAATCATGTCATCAATAGCTATTCCATGCACTCTTGCTGTTTCTTTTAAAGCATCCTGGAATACCTGACCACCCATACCAGCGTTTACGACTGAGTTCCAGTCCTGCAATTTTACTGTTCCTGCCGCTAATGCCTGTGAAAGCTGATACATAGCGGTACTGGCCTGATAAGCATTAGAACCCGAAGCTGCTGCTAAGTTGGCAATACCTTTGATTGATGTTACTGATTTATCCAAGTCAACACCGGCAGCCGTGAAAGTACCAATGTTACGGGTCATTTCCGTAAAATTGTAAATCGTCTGATCAGCGTATTTGTTCAACTCATCAAGAGCAGCATTTACCTGGTCAATGGTTGTCCCC
>OHBG01000539.1_pt1 | contig 17969 bp, 19 predicted proteins | sample 1577351 | NCBI WGS metagenome assembly OHBG01 (sample SAMEA3879596, study PRJEB24766) | human gut metagenome | biome: human-associated habitat; feature: feces | place: USA | collected 1985/1987 | reverse complement strand
GCTACGATGATGCCGACAGGCTCAAAGAACGTCTTAAAGCCAGCTCCGACCCATACAAATTCATAAATAGAAATACCCATTGACAGAACAAATGCTGTAATAAGAATTCTGAACAACGGATCACCATATCCTCCAAAGAAGCCAACAACAATGATAAGTAATGTAGCAGCAGTAATAATTGCCGGCATACTCCAAATCATTGCTCCCATGCTGCCACTTAAAATAAAGGCAGCAACAATGGATGCGGCAATCAAGCCAAACATGCCGATTGATATCCAATGCGTGCATGCCTCTTTCAAAACATCCCATAGGGTTTCTTTCTCTGGCGGTGTCAGAATGTTGACACCATACTTCTTGCGGCTTTCAAGCACTTGCTTATCCGTTAAGCCTACAAAATGCTGTTTTTGTTCCATAATTGTTACTTTTTTAGTATATATGTTATTTTCAATATTTTCTTATCATTGTCTATTTCTATCTTTCCAAGTTTGCTCAGTACACTTTGTCCCAAAAGTAAAGGCGCAGCTTGATTACGCACAACAGAGGCTTTAATGTTGTCAAGATGCAAAATTCCAAACTTCACCTCTTTTAGATTGATGACAGTACCTTCGCTTACATTCCCGTCTGCAGTAAGGAACCGTTGTTTCCCAACGACATCCGATGAAGACAAATACCCATTCTTCACCATAAACGTCGCCTCAACGGAAGAGAGAGAGACATCAGAAGCTCCTGTGTCAAAAATGAAATGTAAGGGTAAGCCGTTGATGGTACATTTTACTTTGCACAAATCACCCTCTTTTACAAAAGGAATTTCTTCCATTTGTTCTTCATACAATACAGAATCATCTTCATCTGTAGCTGTCTCCTGTATGTGCTTCTGTTCGTACTCCTCTATTAATACCTTGTATGCTTCATCATTATGGATGTTATTCAAGTCACGGTCACGTTCAATATGTGCGAACCTTCTGAAACCGAGTTCTAATGCTTTGCGTAAATAATCGATGGACTTTTCTTTTTCACCCATGATAGAATATAGACATGCTGCATCATAATAATCTCCCTTGTCGTTCTTTTTCAACATTTCATTTACGATTGAAATCGCCTTTTCTTTGTTACCAAGGTAGTAGTAGGCATATTGTGCGCATTCTATTTCGTCGGGAACAGAATCAAGCCTTATCACCTGCTTAAAATCCTTTTCCGCTGCGCTCATATCGCCTTTCAAACGGTACAAGACTCCACGGTTAAGGTATGTGTAGGCGTAATCAGGCTCCATCGTGATGCAGAGCGTATAATCTTCTATAGCTCCGTCAATATCCCCAGAGTGATCTTTGAACCATCCTCTGCGATAATACCCAAAAGCATAATCTGGGGCTTGCTGGAGAAAGTTATCCATTGTTGATATTGCGTCCTTTGTCCTGCCAGCATTATCTTCGATATTTGCTTTATAGAAAATATAGTCTGTGTCCGTAGAATCCAGACCAATGGCCTGTTCACAGTAGAATAAAGCTCTCTCATAATCGCCTAAATCATTGTAACAATTTGCTAATCTGTATGCAACTACATCGTTGCTTTCTTTTGTGAGAGCCTCCTTATAATATGTAATGGCATTACTATATTTGTCAACATGTTCATAGATAACGCCAAGGCAATAGTTCCAATAGTTTTCATTCGGCTCTTTCACTTTTTGAGCCTTCAGTTTTGTAACGGTCTGTACAAGTGCAGAATCTGCCAAAGTTTGCATTAAATGAAATGCTTTGTTATCACGGTCAATAGATAATGCCATTATGACATCATCAATTGCCTTGTCATATTTTTTCAGACCTATGTAACTTTCTGCACGGAAAGAATAGCCAGAGGAATAATTAGAGGCCAGTTTAATGACATGGTCAAACTGCAAAATGGCGTTGTCCCATCGTTTTTGTACATTGGCATTACGTCCAATCCCCATATATCCCATCACATCCCCTTCATCAAGAGAAATCATCTTGTTGTAATCGGCATCTGCCAGATTATATTTTCCTTGTTCGTAATAAATTTGAGCACGTTGATTATATGCACGTGAGTCATTAGGAGTGATACTGATGGCTTGTGAGTAATCTTTCAAAGCATGTATTGTATCTTCCAAACAGAGATAAATTGCTGCTCGTGTAGCATAGGCAAAAGATAGATACTCCTTGTCTTTGGATGGAATCTTCTTTATCGCCATATTTGCTGCAGTAAGTGCCTTGCCATATTCTTCAAGATGGTTTCGTACAAGTGCTATCCAAGAATAAGCATAGCCATCGTCTGGATATTCACTTATTTCCTTATTCAGGTATTCAAGTGCTTCCTCTACATTATTGTTCTGTATAGCTTCCACACCCCGTGTATAATTATAGCTATCGGGACGTTTTACTTTCTGTGCCCAAACTGATGTTGAACATAGAATCATAAGGGATAATATTATTTTTGCACGCATATGGAAATGTTTTAAGGTTGTACGGTTTTATTTCTCAATTGGTTCATCCTTGTGGACTCAAGGATTGGCAAGTTTATTTCGGTTGGAACATATATAACGGTCTTATCACTCAAATCTGATTGTTGACGTACCCATAGATACTGGATGTAAGTCGGTGTGATACTTCCATTTTCTATTCTAATAGCCTCGGCAGCTCCTTTTGCCCGCTCAATTTCTGCTTGTGCGTTTAGTTTCTCCGCCTCAAGGTTTGCCCGGGCCTCTTCTATTTTTATTTTACGGTTTTGCTCTGCTTTTGCAAATTCTGCCTTGCCTTCCATTTCTTGCGACCAGACATTATACCAAGGACGTATAAAAGCCATGCCAATAGAAAAGATTGCGATCGCACAAATCCCCCATAATATCATTCTGATAAGATTGGGCGTGATGTTAATGTTATTGTAATTATTCATATTTCAATATTTTTTATTTACAACCATCTTGCCACTCCACCATGATGTGAGCAAGTTCCTCTACGACTTTGACTAAAGCTGTAAGTTCCATCACGACACAATGCGGTTGCCCCTGCAGGTGCAGACGAATAATATGTTGGTGACTGAATCCTATTTCCATAAGTGTTCGTATAATATCGAATACTTCCACTTGTGTGTGAGGATTGATGATATTTATTCTTCTGATTTGTGTAAGTTTGGATATATTGAGGATTAGATGATAGGTATTTGGTGGAGATATACCCGATAAGTCCATTGTATTCTACTGGAACCCATTTGCAATCACAATCTTCATCTATAGTTACAGCAGTTCCACGAGGAATTACAGTTATAACAGAATATTCTGTGCCCGGACCATATCTGAGATTAAGGCCAGTCGTAACATATTTCACATACGCTTGACATTCTATATTTACAGCTGCCAGCAGTACTACGAGGAATGAAATGATACGTCTTATATTCATAATCTTAGTTTATACGGTTAATTATCTGCGCTTGGGAACATATACCTTATTTCCTCTATCATTCACATAATACTGTCCCCCACGGCTACCAGTATGAATAGTTCTGCCGGAGCCATAATTATAAGTTTCAGAAGAATAGTCTCTTGCACGGCTACCATATGAACCTGTATAACTGTTCACATTGCCACGGGTAGAATAGTTGTCATGGTTAGTTCCATTGTTTGATGTCTTATAATGACCTTGAACATTAGTTCCATCTTTTCTTGTATAACCTTGTTGGTAACGGACTGATGTATTTGTGCTACCTATTCTATATGAAGAATTTGTCTTGGTGGTGGATGTCGTACCAAAATAACTCTGAGCATTTGCTCCGAATACGCTGCTAATGGCGATAACTGCTGTTAAAATAATCTTTTTCATTTTCTTTTGAGTTTAATTGTTGAACTTTTGATGTTGCAAAGTTACCTCCATATCAGCGGACAAATCGTATTTCCATAACGTTACAGCCATTGTGTCAAGTTGCTTGGGAAATTGGGATGCAAGGTTCTACATGTCATCTATTGCCGCAATTTTGATTGATAATTAACCCCGTGTTTTAGATAAACCATAAGAAGCATTAAACCAATGAAAACCATGATGAGTGAAACACCCCAAAAGTTCGACAGTGAATCGTAAAGACCATGAATAATAGCAGGTACAGATATAGCCAAAGTGTATAGTCCTCGCCTATATTTAGGGTACAAGTGGGCAAAAGCAAGGAAATATCCAGCTATGCCACACCAACAAGCATGTAGGAAAGGAAGGCTTGTCAATCTGGCTATATTCAAGAAGAAAGACACATCGTATGTCTGCTCTGCGTTTACCGTTATCTGATAGCCAACTCCCTCATACACTCCAAACGCTATTCCAGACATAAGACCATAAAAGACCATCGTTTGTGGAATCAATGGTTCTTTAGTTCTTCTCAAAATGAATATAAGAGGCAAGAGCTTTACTAATTCTTCTGTCAGTCCAACTCCAAACACAAAGCCTAAAATGTTTATAGGAAATGATGTTTCTACAAGTGCATAAAAAGGATTTAGATTGGGAAGTCCTGTGAAGTCCCATAAAGTAAAAACAAGAATCTGTGTTAAGAAAAACACGGACAAAGTGGTTTTCAAACTTACTTGTTGTGTTTTGAAACAGGTATAGAAGAACAATCCCCAGATGATAGAAAAGTATAGTGATACTTCATAGAACAAGAGAACACCTCCTAAAGGCATGTTCATGATAACCATTGGTAACAACCCGACGATTGCTAATATCAAAAAACGCTGGTCTGTAAGGAATGACTTGGAAAGCATGGTTGTTTTGGGGAATATTAACTCGGAGCCAATCATCTTTAGTTGAGATAAGATCTTCCCCTTATTGGTCACTTTCGGTCTCAATCCGCATTGCCTAAGATAGTAGCTAACGGTATGCTCCTGCAAGTCACCATCTTTTATGGCTTTATCTTGCACAAGCACCTGACCATTGTTGACATAAGAAAGCAAAGCACTTTCTGTATAAGGCCCAAATTTTTGGTTGTTACGGATGATGTATATATTCATAAAATTTAATTTCGTCCTTTAGGGTCTGGACCATATTCATTTTCAAACTTGTCGCCATCAGCGAAAATTTGCATGCATATCAGATACAGATTATATATGGGTATTAACAGAAAGAATATATATGTACCAGAACAACCTCGATCATGAAAACGTTTACATAATTGTGCCCAATATACGATAAAAGAAGCAAAACAGCACTTCCTCCTTCTATATCTGGATCTTCTGTAGCTATGTTTACAATTATTGCCCAAATGGTAAATATTATTAAGCTAATTCCAAATTCCAAGCGACGGATTCTTCCTTTAAACGAGAATGGATGGCTGAACATCCCAAGCTCTTGGGGGATTAAGGTTGTACTATTTGTATTTGAGTTATTTACTTTCGGCTGATGGAAGGCAGAATCCGACATAATCGAGGAATCTTCTTTCTTATCAAGGTTTATACCCTTCTTAGAGTATCCTTCACAAGAGGTTTGGTTGTAATTCGGCAAAGTATTATGTGCACGACAAATGTTACCATCAAATAATTTGCAATTATTACATTGATCTTTTATTGCCATAAATTTAATTTTTTACAAGTTGAACAACTACAAGTCTTCCTCCCTGATTCTTATCCAGCAAAATCTGCCGGCCATCGGTTAGTGGTACAAAACCACCGATGGGGACATCCTTTCCATCTGTTATATCTTTCATGTCTGGTAAACGGCGATTGATGAGAATCCATTGACCGTTATGAAAATGGAAATCTCCTACTGGCCTCTTGTCTTCCGCACTTGTTTTTTCATTGGCTGAAACAAGATTGTTTGAATGCCATTTGTAAAGCGTTTGTTTGTCATACACCATCAAACGATAGTTTTCTGATATGTATTTGCCATGTGATGGTGCATAGTAAAAGTTAAGTATAGGCAACTGCCCTTTGTACTCCTTGCCGCAGAATGGACAGCGAGGTTTTGTGGTATTGTCAAACACATACCAATGTGCTTCACAATTCGGATTTTGACATGGTTGTACAAGGTCACAGGTCTTTACCAACGCATCTTCCCATTCCGCTGCACTTGGACGTACAGAAGGATTATGAAGACCATCAATGAATGCTCTATCAAATAATTTCTTCAAATATGGACCACAAATAGTATAGGGCATCTTAGTTGGGTCTCCTTGGGGTAATTGTGATTTAGCCAACTGGTCAGGCTTCACTCTATTGGTTTTGTCTGTAGGATGTTCTATGAATAAAGCCTTTGAGCCATAACGCATATCATCATCTTTCTGCGGGTCATCTATATCCCATACTTTTCCGCCATCAAGTGGATGACGATTCAGAAGGAATGTATATACCAACACAGCCAGTGCATGCCTGTCTGTGGAAATCTGTGGAAGATTCTTTTTCGGATCATCCACTTTCAACGTCTTGGTCGCAAGCACTTCTGGAGCGATAAAACCAGGTGTCCCTACAACCTCTGGTGGAAACTTATGTGGAACCACAAGACCATCACAGTCTATGATACAGGCGTTTCCGCTCAACGGGTCAACCAGCACATTGTTGTAAGATAAGTCGGAGTGTGCTAACCCTGCTGCATGAAGTCGTCGCATAGCACGGGCAATTTTCAGGCACATGTGCAGACGGGTAAGAAAGGTCCCTTTCTGCTCAACAGGAACAAACTTATTGATAAGTTTAGCCGATGAAAACCACTTACCATTCTTCTCTTGACCATTCTTAATGAATGGCCAAGAATCTGCGACACCGCTGAAGAAGAACTTTTTGTCGTAAAAAGGAATGACTATGCCAGTCAACCCTTTCCATTCAACAATTTTTGTAGGCCATGCAAAAAAAGCATTCCAATATTGCCCTATTGCATCCGCTGTGAATATTCTATTTCTGTGAGTATTCACAATATCGTTTATACGAGCCTTGTCATTGGCATTTATCGGTTTGCGATAGAACGCTACCACGTATGTTTTATCTGTGGAGAAATATACGTCCTTAATACCACCCTGAGCTTTGATTTCATCATAAAACTCAACGATGCTGCCGTCCGTTGCCGTTAAAGTAACCATGTTTGCCATAACTTACCCTTTTCTATTCGTTGTTTTTATCCTCTACAGAATTTTCTATGTTTGGTTCATCCGCCTCTGATTTCTCTTCAGTAATAGCGTCTTCGCCTTCATAGAGAATTGCTATCGTTCGGTCATCATGGTTTCCTGGTGACCAGAAATCGAGCCATCCCAAGAGTTGGTCTTTTGATGCTTCATTGTCATCAGTAAGTTCAACTCCGTTTTCTTTGAGGTCATTCCATAAAGCATCCCATTTGTCGGGATTGTTCAAGTTCGCATCAGTTTCAAACTTCGGGTCACTTACACCATCAGTCATTAAAAACAATGCGGTGAAATCATCTACAATGTTGAACCTCAAACGCTGATAGAGTGATGAGGCATCTTTGAATATTTCCGGCATTGTTAGGAAACGAGTCTGACCAGCATATTCCCCTTCATCTGGAACTCCAAGTATTTTAGCAGAGTGGGCTTTCCTGTCATATAAACATATTGCACCATCACCGACCCAAAAGGATGCCAAGAACCAACCGAATGGAAATTTCTTGCAAATGGTGAGCAAAAGCGTTGTTGCATATAGTTTAGGTTGATTTTGAGTCAGAGCTGCTTCTGCGTTGATAGCCTTATGTGCCTTAAAAGCAGCAGTTCCCACAATCTTGTAAATATAGTCTCCGACTATCTTGCGAACATCAGTCTCACTATCACCTTTCTGCTCGTCATATTTTGCTATGGCATTTTCAAAATCCTTATTGTTGTTAAGTTGCACAATGCAGTAATTTACAGATTCCTCACAAGCTATCCGAGAGCCTTCACGAGAAAATTTTGCAGAACCGGCACCATCTGCTACGGCCATTATATACCAACCATTATCAGTATGTATCATCTTGAAATGGTCGTCACGTGGTTTGCCTTCTTGTGCATGACTTCGTCCACGCTTGCTTGCAGCAACAATGTCTTTTTGAGGTGTTCCATCAGGAAGAGCCTCTACCTTGATATATTCAGATTGAGTATCATCCTTCTTATATTTTGGCTCAGACATGTTGTCCCAATCCACAGGAATATCTTTCCAAAGCTTTCGGGGGTCTTGATTGATGACAAATGGTACTTTCTTTTCCAGTACAGGACGGTCTGACGGCATCTCTATGCCAGTAAAAACATAACGAAGCGTTAGCTCGAATGTAGATTGTGCAGTGGCACCGTCCTTGCGAAATGATTCCAATGAGGGTGTCCCTGTAATGGAAAACGATTTCCCGTCAGGTGCAACACTTAGAAGCAATCCATGAGTTTCCTCGTCAAGTCCTGTAATACTTTCAAGAACTATATCAACACCAGCAATTTTGTCTGAAGATAAGACTGGCATTTCTACAGTTTGATTGTATGTCTGATTTTCTTTTGCATTAGGAATATTGAGATTCCAAGCAATCTCACATTCCGCCATTTTTATTTTATCCATGAGATATTCATCGTATAAATTCCATAATTTCCCAGACAAGAAGCGAAGAAAATTTTCAGCCTTGTCACCATCGCAATCTTCAAGAAGAATCTGAAGAACTTTATCTATATTCATAGCCTTAACCCCTTCCTCTTGTTATGTCCATACCGCCTTCTGCAATCTCGCCCAAGGATCCTTCCATTCCACACCAAGGGCAAGCTGTAGTATTACCGGCGGAACACATGATATTGCCACATTCGCACACGACCACTCCAAGTTGATTACCACAGTACGGGCATGTTGGAACACCACGAAGAGACATAGTGTTTATGTTACGGTTGGATTTTTCATCGCATAACTCATTGTACGTTTCTTCGTCAATAGGGTATGCTCCCACAAGTTTGAAGTCGGTTGCTTTGATATTCACGTTTTCACCTACTTCACCGGTTCCGGCATTGCCGGGTGCAATGAACAGCTTCTCTACAAGATACAGTTTCTTCGTATTAGAACATCTGCCTAATAACACGACGAAATTCTCATCCACAATACACGGTTTAGATGTATCCACCTTTTCTAAACTGATGCCAGAAGTAGGTGCAAGTTTCACATCATCATCCCCCATATCGGAAACAGACACGCTTGTTGCTTTAATAGATGCTGTTACCCATTTGAAAAAAGATTTGAAAGAAATCTCGTCCGTCTTATTCAGACGAAGAACATTATCAGAAATCTGTCCAAGCAATTGTGTGTTGACATTGTCACCGATAGAGATTGCAACAATATTAGCTTTACCACGATACTTGTTATTCCATCGTGTGAAAGCATTTGAAGGATTGTCTGTCGGATTCCCATCAGTAAACAAAAATACAATGGGTTTCCAATCACCCTTTTGTTCAGTAGTCGTCCTGACAAGCGTTTTATCCATGTCGTCCATCAAGAACTCTAATGCGTTGCCAAGTGACGTTCCTCCTCCAATAGGAAATGTAGGAGGATAGAACTTATATAATTCTGTAAGTGGAGAAACACATTTTACCTTACCTGCAAAAGCAATAACAGAAATGTAAGCTGTTTCGAGGGCGTAAGGATCTGTTCGTAACTCTTGCACAATCATTCTCATTCCATCCTGTACTTGTTGAATGGGTGCGCCGACCATCGATTCTGATACGTCAACAAGGAAATATACCGGTAATCTTCTCATATATTGTTTATTTTTAGTTTCTGTTAATGATTATAGGAAGGGGGCTTAGGTATAGTTTCCCCGGACCAGTTATTTTCATTAGGCTCAAACCTTCTCCTCTTAACACATTTCCGACAGACCATCCAGCCTGAATTTGTGAAGACGAAAAGCCATGTAGTGCTACGATGTGATTCTCATCCACTTCTATGGACTCTCCATGATTTAATATCTTTTCAATGGGAGATCCCAGTGAGTCAAGAAATATGGTTGCATTACCTTCAACTTTTTGGAACAATCCCACACCGCCAAACAATCCTTGCAAGTTCAGATTGAGATTAAGATGCACCTTGTCTGACGATGCCACATAATGCCCTCTTCGGCAGATCAGATTCTCACCTTGTAATTTGATTGGCACTAATGCACAGCAACTACCTGAGAGAACTAATTTCTTGTCTGCATTAGTCGGATTACTGAATCTGATAATCAATATGGACTCTCCAGATAATGCAGATTTCACGACACCGCCTAATATTGAACCCAAGCCAGAACCACCGTCATTATTAAATTCCACATCACGCTGTAATGCTTCATCTGTATAAACGACGCTCCCTCGTTCTGCATAAAAAGATTCACCTGAAGCCAGTGTGACTTCAAGGGTCTTAAACTCATATCCGATAATCTTGCAATTCATTCTTATATAACTACATTTACTTCCGCAGGTGGAGGTGGTAACTCTATGCTATCCGTTACTCCCATAGTGCGTCCACCTTGCTGTACGTTAATAGTCACCCATTGGAAAAACTTCTTGAATGTGCCGCTATCCATAGTATCAAGTGTAAACACATTGTCTGTAAGCTTTTTCAACGGTTCTGTTTTGGCCTTGGGCCCAGCTGCACATGCTACTATGTTGGTAAACTGATGCCGCTTTACCTTTTGTATGGCTTCATCGTAAACTTGAAGGTCGGACGGTTTGCCATCCGTTAAGATAAAAAGCAATGGCATCCAATCACCTTTCTGCTCCTTGCTTCCCATATTTACTTCACTATCATAGCAATCGCACAACATGTTAAGTGCAGCCCCTGTATGCGTAGGCCCAGAATCTGGACACTCGATTTCAGGCAACTGCAAATCCTCCAATTCCGTTAATGGCAAGATTTGTCTTACATCACGGTCGTAGGTGATAATGCTTATACATGCAGTTTCCAAAGCATACGGGTCAAGACGCAATGAGGCAATCATATCAGAAAGCCCCACTTTGACACTTTCTATCGGCTCTCCTTTCATAGAACCGCTGGTGTCAATCAGAATATACACAGGTAATCTTCTACTCATGATTATGTGGAAATAACCCGAAAGGTATTTGAAACAGAATACCTTTCGGGCATGGTCTATGTTTATACAACAATGTTCACTTCAGGAGGTGGAGGAGGAAGTTCACTCATAGTCGTAGCCTCAGCTGCAGTTTCCTCCACAGACTTGCTACTGGTGCTGATACTTGCAGACACCCATTTGAAGAACGCCTTGATAGTCGCACTATCCGCCGTATCAAGCTGCACTACGTTTTCTGTAATTTGTTTCAAGGTGTCTGTGCTTGCTCCCTGTCCGGCAGCACACGCTACTACCATGCCACATTTACGTTTTTTGAATTCTACAAGTCCTCTTGAAATGTCATCAGTTGGCACTCCATCGGTCATAATAAATATCAGTGGTCTCCAGTCACCCTTTACTTCTGCTGTGGTTTTTGTTATCTCGCTGTCAATTTTTTGAGAAAGAAGTTCAAGTGCACCACCAAGTGCAGTGCATCCACTTGCATCAATATTGGGTTGCTGGAATGCAGCTAACTCCGTCAATGGAGTTACCTGTTGTGCAGAAGAATTGAAAGTAATGATACTTATGTATGCAGTTTCAAGTGCATAGGGATCACTACGCAGTGTGGAGATTAGCGTCTGAACGCCATTCTTCACGGCCTCAATAGGCTCTCCGTACATAGAGCCGCTGGTGTCGAGGAGTAGATAAACGGGTAATCTTCTCATATTATCTTATTTTGAATAATCTTTCATAACTCTGGCGATAGTATTCACAATTGATGGGTCAGGAAAAGCATCGCCAATTGCCGCAAATTTCCAATCTCCATTTCTGCGATACAGCTTTCCCATAACAAGAGCCCTCATGCCGACGCAATCAGTTTTGGTTGCAACGTCATATTGAGCAAATACTTGTTTGGGAGCTTTATCAGGCGTTCCTTCAAACATACGAATAGATGCGTATGGGATACCCGAAAAATCTCCGCTGTATTCGTTGTTATTGTATATATTTAAGAAGAATACAATGGAATTTACATTGTCGTTCACTCTATTCAAGTCGACTGTAATAATTTCATTGTCAAGACCATCATCACCGTCTTGATCACCAGTCAAGTCATCGCCTGTATGGTGTAATGCACGGTCAATAGAGTCAAGTTTTCCATTGGGCAGACCTATTTTCCTATCACCAAAGTGATATAAAGGAGACCAAATATGGTCAATAGGCTTTCCATCAATGTCAAACATCAAACAACTTAAATCCAAGTCGACATCTACATTGGAAGACATAAGTCCAAAGAAGGACTTTTTGACAATAGCCCCCCAGTTGCAACCCACACAGAAATTGGTGAGTTTCGCACCCGTTTCTTTTTCAAGATTGATGCGCTGTCCTTTTTCTAATCGTATTGCCATAATTAATATTTTTAGTCTTTACTACCTGGTGAATAATTAAAGCCCCATCCGTACTGTTTGTCACAATCTCTATGGCCATCATGGAATGTCAGTAGTTTTTTGACGGTAATCGAATTATCTCCACCAAAGTCTAATTGAGCAATGGCGCAGAATTTCTTGGCACTATATTGTTGCCCCATTTCCACAATGACATCATCACTACCTGGTACTTTTACCTTAACCACAGCATTAGTTTCCGACCATTTTGCTACACCTTCATATATAAAGGTATATACAATAATTCGTTTGATGTCATTCACACCTATAGGGTTTACCAAGATGGTTTCTCCAGAAGAAGAGCCACCTCCACGGTCATCACCCTGATGCCAAATATATGGAGATTGGTCATAACAGCCCTGACGTGTGTTTTGGTGACGGTTTCCACCCCTTCCATGAGAAAACTGAAGACCATCAATCAGCATCTTTTTCCCATCACGAAGTTCGTAGAAACATCCCAAGTCAAGATCTACCGCATTGCCAAACAAACTTTTCAAGAAACCACCTTTATTCCAGTCAAGATTGATGACAATCTCTCCAGTCAAAGGCTTACCAGTTCCTTTTTCAAGATTGATACGATGACTATCGCCACCTTTTTCAAGAATTATAGCCATAAGCTACATAAATTTAGATGCATATTTACGACATATCGGTTCAAGACCGTCTGTATGGGCATCGCCGACTGCCTGAAATTTCCATTCAGAACCACGACGGTACAATCTGCCAAATTCAACTCCCTTATCCGTCGAGAAGTCCTCATCTAGGTCGTAGCGACAGATTACGTCCCCTGTTATTGCATTCTTGATTTGGATATAAGCATCACGTACTTGTCCGAAATTATATTTGCATCGTGGATCGTTCAAATCGTTCGGATTCCAATAAATGCTGACAGTGAAAAGAATTTCCTTGACTGATGGTGATGTCTTTGTCAAATCCACATCAATTTCCTCATTGCCTTCCCCCGTGTCGTCATCATCGTCTCCAAGGTCATCAATAGAACCTAAGACACTTTTGTCCAATGATACAGGTCGCATAACAGGTTTTCCCTTTTCATCATAAATTTGATTACCTCTTTCGTCTAATGCCGGAGTTTGATTAGGGGAGCCATAGAAAACAAAATTATATTCATGCTCTATTTGTCCGCTATTGCCCAACAGGAATGTAGAGGCATCCAAATCGTAAGGTGGATTGGCGTTGGGATTAACCTTCCACCCCATTTCCACTTTCAAACGGGTCAAACTATTATCAATCTCTACCCGTTGTCCTTTTATCAGATTAATAGCCATAGGTTTTGTAGATATAAGGGTTAGGCGTACTTATTGACAAGCGATTGCAATCCGCCTTTATTGCCGTTTCCTATAGCTTCAAATTTCCATTCACCTCCACGGCGATACAAGCGTCCAAATTCCACTGCTGTTTCAATAGAGAAATCTTCATCCAAATCGTAACGTGCAATCTCGGTATCTGTCTTGGCATCATAAATGCGTATGTAGGAATTACGCACTTGACCAAAGTTCTGTTTACGTTCTTCGGCCTTATAAATAGTCGCTGTGAAGATGATTTCTTGTATCTTTGGGGCAACTTTGGTTAAATCCACATTTATTGTCTCATCATCACCACCATCGCTGTTTCCACCAGTCAAGTCATCTCCCGTAGATTCAACAGAACCGTCAGGAGACTTCTGATTGTTATAGAAAACAAAGTATTCATCTGCTGGAATCTTGCCGTTACTTCCAAGCATAAATGCAGAAGCATCCAAATCGAAATCATAACCGGTTCCTTCATTAGGATCCCAGCCGAGACCTACACCTACCAGCGTAAGACCCTTGTCCATGCTGATTCTTTGACCTTTTTCGAGATTAATCATAATTTTTTAAGTTTTGATATTGAACTATTTTGATGCAAAATTAGCACTGTCATTTCTCTTTTTCCTGATTTTAGTAATGTTACAACCCAATGTCTCGAAAAGAGGGGGGGCGAAAGTTGCAACCTTTGACCCACATTTCGAGTATGATTATAATGCTGATATTTTCATCCACTCTTCAGAGTCTGATATTGGCTGTATATCAATTTTTTCAAAGCCACAACAGCAACATAGTGAGGTCGGTATGTTCACAGCATAATTTCCGTACATATTTCGTTGTATCATATAGTCTTCAGCATGATAAAGAACATCGCTCAATTTCGATATTTGTTTTTTTAGCAAACTTATCATTGGAAGCCTAATTTCTGGAATCTCTATGTTGGGAGCCTTGCCTTTTTCTCCACCAAACATACTATATATAAGCTGATACTTACGCATAACCGCCTTCATTCGCTTTTCATATCTATCCATCTGTTTTGGTGTTTGAGGTTTGTTGAAGTTTATACCTCCACTGGCAGATTCCAATACGAACAGAGCATAGAGGGCTTTCTCACGTCTGTGGATTTTTTCGATCTTCACATCTGCTTCGGGAAAATATATTCGTTCACGGAGTGGGTCTAAAACAACAGCACTACGTACCCCTTTGCGCAACATAAGAATATCGAAAATCTGCTTGTAGTAGCCAGTGAAAATAAATCTGCCATTAGACTCTTGGATATAATTCAATCCCAAATTGTGATAGTTCTCGGAAAATAAGTCCATTATCTTGCGAATTGAATACAATGGATTATCTTCAATTTCCACCAACAGAAAATTAGACATCCTTTTGTCGCTAACAGTTGACTCTCCAATTTTTATCAGAAAAGAAGGGTTGATGGTTCTTAGTTCTTTAATGGATAGTTTTGTCGCTAATTGGTTGTTGCAGAAAGATTCGGTAGAAAGATTCTGCATCTGTTTAATTATGACATGAAGTCGCTCTGTACTAACTTTCGGATAGAGAAATTCCGCTATTCTTAACAAATCGGCTTCTATAATGCTACAATAGTGTTCGGAAACCTTTGGCAAATAAACAAGTTCAAAACCTGCCAGCCTAACTTCGGAGCAAATTTCTCTATATGACAATCTCATTTGCTCATTAACCGTGTTATTATATTCGCTTTCCAAATAGAGTATCTGCGAATTCTCAAATGTAATGATTGAAGTATCTACAGAAAACACTGATATATCATTGGTTGCTTTGAGTGTCAATAAAAGACGTAAAGAGGTGAGCAATAAAGCCTCTTCTTTGGCACAATAGTTATCAGACATGGCAACCTGATTAAAATCATTCATCAATAAGTGTTTGGTTTCCTCATTGAAGTATGAAATTGTTTCCAGAGCTTTGGCAAAAGTACATGATTCTGCAAAAGCCTCGTCTTCTTTTGTGATGGCATACTTCTCTCTCAAGACATCAAGAAATTCTATCTCTCTTGTGTCTATTATACCATCTGCCTTTATTAAGTCAGAGACAATTCTTACAATACTTGCTCTTTCTATTTGTTTCATTGTCTTATTTGGATTGCTATCAATATCTCTTAAATAGAGATACTCAATTAAACACAAAGGTAACAAAAACAATTGAGACCCAAATCATTTTATGCTCCTAAACATACTCATTGTGTAAATTTTGCTTTCGCTGTTTAGGAAAGCTGTTCACTAATCACGCTAAAAGGCTATATGTAAGTGACTAACAATATGTCATAATCTCTATTTAAGAGATTGGGATACTTGTCAAACATCAGCTCTCTTTGTTGTGAAATAGCTGCACCTATTCGATATTTTGCAATTTTGGCTATCATTCTAACCTCCTAACTTTTAAGCATCTCTAAATAAGAGATTTTGTAGTACCCTAATCGCATTATATTCAAGCTCCAACGTAGTTTGTGCCTTGTATTTCCTAAACAAAAAGTCAAATCTCATTATTAAACAGACATTCAGTAATAAAAGACATCGGTTTACATGTCTCATTTGCAGAAAAATAGCTACCTTTGCAAAAAGAACAAGTCTCTCTTATTTAGAGACTTGGATAATTTCAAAACAATAAAAGCCTCAATCTCCAAGAAGGAAACTGAGGCTTATTCTACAGACTTTTGAGAATAAGGGAGTTGGCTTTATCAACAACAGAAGTGTCAAGACTGGCAAGATAAATTTGAGTTGTGATTTCCGAATCGTGTCCCATTCCTTCACTGATTACGCTTATCGGAATACCTTTTGCTTTGGCGGCAGACGCCCAACTATGTCGGGCAACATACAGCGTTAAGGGAATTGTTACACCAATCATTTTCGCTATCTTCTTTAGATTATGATTGATGTTGTAGCCGATGTTGCGATAGGTGCATCGTTCATTGATGTCAGGATTACGAATTACTGGTAACAGATAGTCGCTTTTGTTTTCGGCGTACTTGTCAAGAATCAACTGCATTTCCTTTGTCCATTCGATAATCAGCTGTTGTCCGGTCTTACGACGACGGTACGTTATGTATCCGTTTTTAAGGTCAGTTTTTCTCAGAAAAGCCATATCAATAAAACTCATGCCACGGAGATAGAAACTCATCATAAACATATCACGGGCAAAGTCCAAAGCCGGAGTTAATGACAACTCCAATGCTTTGATTTTCTTGATGACGGATAAAGGTAATGCGCGTTTTACCGTTTTATCAACCCCCGTATAGACATAACGAAAAGGATTGCGATTCTCGATGATGTCATTCTCTACCGCCCGATTATAGACCGCCCTAAGAATACGGGTATAGAACGATATGCTGTTTGGGGCAACACCCCGACTTTTATGCCATGCCTCGAAGTTTTCCATTACTTCGGAAGTGATGCAGTCAAGCATAATATCTTCATCCCTACGAAACTTTTTGAAACTATTGAGAGTAGCCCTGTAAGTTTCTGAAGTCCGTATCTTGCCATTCTGTTTGAGTTTGGCAATTATGCTTTCCATGTAATTAAACAGAGAGTATTCCATGGAATAGCGGTTAAACTCGTCTATTACATCATCGGCAGTATATATCAATCCGTTAGCATCAAGTTTACGGTCAATTTTTATCAACCGTTCTACATCCCAACGGATTCTCTCTCTGATTGAGAGAATTGCAGATTTACGCTCACTTTTCTGATTGGTAGTTACCATTGAGCGGTTTTCATCCCATTCTGAGGACAACACTTTGTAATCAGTCAGGAGCTGTCGCACCTTTCTTTCATGGATAATCTGATAATAAATGGAACCTTCTCTGTCTGCGACTGTCGAAGGTCGGAATTTTACTTTTATTGAAGCCATATAATCAATGTTTTAGGAGATAAAATAAGGGGGACAATAGGATATATCATCCCCCGTTTTGAAATTAAAGCCGGAATTTTCCGGTTGGGAGTCGGTTATATGGGATTGATTCACTTGGTTCAGACACAGCACTGATACGTTGAGGACTCGAAGCCATACTTATTCCATCTGCAACGGAATGAATTTGTTGCGTAGGATGTGACGTAATTTCCGGATTGGCATTCTCATTCTCCTGTTCAACGACTTTCGGTGTGGACGGAGCAAGCTCCAATTGAATCTTCCTATCCAGCGCGGCAAGTTCCGACTTCAACTGTTTCAGCTCTTCCTCCTTCTTCCACACCTTGCCCGCTATTTCCTGCAACTGCGGAATCTCCTTTTCC
>OHBG01000520.1_pt1 | contig 18334 bp, 16 predicted proteins | sample 1577351 | NCBI WGS metagenome assembly OHBG01 (sample SAMEA3879596, study PRJEB24766) | human gut metagenome | biome: human-associated habitat; feature: feces | place: USA | collected 1985/1987 | reverse complement strand
AATCACTATACACCCCAAAACGCACACACGGATAAAATCATCGTATATTTAAAAACGTATGTCCCAGGAACACTTGCATTCTTCATTCCGGCAATCATGAATCTGGAGAAAAAATAAATGACGAATTTTATTAACTAATGCTTTTTTAGAAGCATTTTTTTAGGTTATTTTGCGGAACAAATATCACGAACTCGTCAAATTATGGATTGGATTGGCCTTGATTTAACATTCCCTATCACCGACCCTACATGGATATTTCTCCTTGTACTCCTTATTATATTGTTTGCGCCCATATTGCTGAATAAATTACGTATACCGCACATCATCGGTATGATTCTGGCGGGATTGGTGATTGGCGAGCATGGCTTCAATATCTTGGTGCGCGACAGCAGTTTCGAGTTGTTCGGCAAGGTCGGACTTTATTATATCATGTTCCTGGCAGGGTTGGAAATGAATATGGGCGATTTCAAGAAGAATCGCGGAAAGGCTGTGATGCTGGGATTGCTGGCTTTCGTCATTCCGATAGGCATAGGCTTGGTTACCAATATGATGTTGCTGAAGTATAGTCTCGTGACGTCCATATTGCTGGCAAGTATGTATGCCTCGCACACGCTGGTGGCTTACCCGATTGTAATTCGTTACGGTGTGTCCCGTCATCGCAGTGTAAGTATTGCTGTGGGCGGTACGGCTGTGACGGATACGCTTACATTGCTGGTGCTGGCAGTGGTGGGCGGTCTGTTTAAAGGAGAGTCCGGCGGACTGTTCTGGCTGTGGCTGGTGGTTAAGGTCATATTCCTCGGAGCGCTGATTATGTATTCGTTCCCACGCATCGGACGCTGGTTCTTCCGCCGCTATGATGATAACGTGATGCAATTTATTTTCGTGCTTGCCATGGTTTTTCTGGGAGCAGGTTTAATGGAGTTCGTGGGAATGGAAGGCATCTTGGGAGCATTCTTGGCAGGGCTGGTTTTGAACCGCCTCATACCGCATGTATCACCGTTGATGAATCATCTGGAGTTTGTCGGTAACGCTCTGTTCATACCTTATTTCCTGATAGGGGTGGGCATGCTGATTGATATTCATGTCATCTTCGGGCAGGGAGACGCTTTGAAGGTGGCTGCCGTTATGATTGTTGTGGCGCTGGTGGGCAAGTGGATCGCTTCCTGGCTGACGCAGAAAATTTATAAAATGGCTCCCATAGAGCGTGAGCTGATGTTTGGCTTGAGCAATGCACAAGCAGCAGCTACGCTGGCGGCGGTATTGGTGGGTTATAATATCATCTTGCCGAACGGTGAGCGTTTGTTGAATGAGGATGTGCTGAACGGTACGGTATTGCTGATTCTTGTGACATGTGTGGTGAGCTCCTTTATTACGGAAAGGGCCGCACGCAAGATTGCCATGTGCGAGGCGCATCTGGAAGAGGAGCGTACGGTTGAGGCGGAAAGGATTCTTATTCCGGTGGCGAATCCGGATACGATTGAATATCTGATGAACCTGTCCTTGTTGATACGTGATACCAAACAGAAAGATAATCTGTTGGCTTTGAACGTAATCAATGACAACAATACTTCCGAGGGTTTGGAGCTTCGCGGTAAAAGGTATTTGGAGAAGGCAGCCATGATTACGGCTTCTGCCGATGTGCCGTTGCGCCAGATTACACGGTATGACTTGAATATTGCTTCGGGCATTATCCATACGGCGAAAGAATATGAGGTGACCGATGTGATTATCGGTTTGCACCGTAAGGTCAATATTGTAGACTCTTTCTTCGGTATGCTTGCCGAGAACCTGCTGAAAGGATTGCATCGCGAAGTTATGATTGCCAAATTCCTGATTCCGATTAATACGATACGGCGAATCATCATAGCCGTTCCTCCCAAGGCGGAATACGAAGCAGGCTTTCAGAAGTGGGTGGAGCATTTTTGCCGGATGGGCGGTACGTTGGGCTGCCGGGTACATTTCTTTGCAAACGAGGAAACAACTGTACAGTTGCAGGCATTGGTGAAGAAAAAGTATGGACAGACCTTGACGGATTTCTCTCGTCTGGATGATTGGGGGGATTTGCTGATACTGACCGGGCAAGTGAATTACGACCATTTGCTTGTAGTGATAAGCGCACGTAGGGGATCCATCTCTTACGACAGCTCTTTCGAGAAGCTCCCGGCGCAGTTGAGCAAATACTTCTCCAATAATAGTTTGATTGTACTTTATCCCGACCAGTTGGGCGAACCCCAGGATTCCGTCTCTTTCTCTAATCCGCGAAATGAGGCGCAGCATTACGAGAAGGTAGGAAAGTGGGTTTATAAATGGTTTAAGGAAGATTAGTAAGTGATTAGTGATAAGCGATTAGTGATTAATGATTAGTGGTTGGTGATGGTGGAGGATTGGAAACAGAGAACCCGGCTTTTGCTGGGAGAGGAGAAAATGGAAAGGCTGCAACAGGCGCATGTGCTGGTTGTAGGTCTTGGTGGAGTAGGCGCTTATGCAGCCGAAATGATATGCCGTGCAGGTGTGGGGCGGATGACGATTGTGGATGCGGACACGGTGCAGCCTACCAATATAAATCGTCAACTGCCTGCTTTGCATTCCACTATGGGGAGGGAGAAAGCGGAGGTTTTGGCGGCACGTTTCAAAGATATCAATCCGGACATACAGCTGACGGTGCTGCCGGTATTTCTGAAAGACGATAATATACCCGAACTGCTTGATGCCGCCCGATATGATTTTATAGTGGATGCCATTGATACACTTGCTCCCAAATGCTATTTGATAGCGGAAGCACTGAAACGGCATATTAAGATTGTGTCGAGTATGGGGGCGGGCGCAAAGAGTGATATTACGCAGATACGTTTTGCCGATATATGGGATACCTATCATTGCGGATTGAGTAAGGCGGTGAGGAAACGTTTGCAGAAGTTGGGGATTAAACGTAAACTTCCGGTTGTATTCAGTACCGAGCAAGCCGACCCTAAGGCAGTGCTGTTGACGGAAGATGAACAGAATAAAAAGTCCACTTGCGGAACTGTAAGCTATATGCCGGCTGTATTCGGCTGTTACCTTGCGGAATACGTCATTAAGAGGTTGTAATAGGGCTATCAAACAGTTAGAACGTACCTATGTGTTAAAGATAAAATGTGTCATGACCGTAAGGAATAAACAGTAACTAAAACAATGATACGATTAGAAGGAATAACGAAGAGTTTCGGTAGTTTGCAGGTGTTGCGGGGCATCGACCTGGAGATAAAAAAAGGGGAGGTGGTCAGTATTGTCGGTCCCAGCGGTGCGGGCAAGACCACTTTGTTGCAGATTATGGGAACTTTGGACATGCCCGATAGTGGTTCGGTAACGATTGACGGTACATTGGTGAATTGCCTGAAGGAGAAAGAACTCTCCGCCTTCCGTAATAAGCATATAGGCTTTGTCTTTCAGTTCCATCAGTTGTTGCCGGAATTTACGGCTTTGGAGAATGTGATGATACCGGCTTTCATTGCCGGAATGGGACAGCAGGAAGCCAGAGCGGCGGCTGCCGAAATATTGGACTTCATGGGATTGGCGGAACGCGCTTCGCACAAGCCCAATGAGTTGTCCGGTGGAGAGAAGCAAAGGGTTGCCGTTGCCCGTGCGCTCATCAATCATCCTGCGGTGGTGTTGGCGGATGAGCCGTCCGGAAGTTTGGATACGCATAATAAGGAAGAGCTGCACCAACTGTTCTTTGATTTGCGTAACCGTTTGGGCCAGACATTTGTAATTGTGACGCATGATGAGGGATTGGCACAAATCACCGACCGTACCATTCATCTGAAAGACGGTGAAGTTTGTAAGGAATAGCTGTCTGTCTCTTCATTATTCAAAACAAACATAGTGGCTAAGCCGCTCCAAATCGCTTTCGGTAAATTCTTCGTAGAGGGCAAATGGTTTGAGGTTGTGGAGCGTTCCTCTCTTTTTACGGTATTCCACAAGGGCTTTTGCCTGGTAAAAGTTTATATAAGGATGGTTGCGAAGGCGCTCTATGCCGACCCGGTTCAGATTGATGCGTCGGATTTCAGAAGGCGTAACGGTGAACCATGCTTGCAGTTGGCGATAATCCAAATGAATCTCCTGCAATTGCTCTATTCGGTGGAAGCCGCCTAAACGTTGCCGATAGTTCACTATCGACCGGGCTATGCCGCTGCCTACGCCGGGAACTTTCTTCAATTCAGTGGTATCTGCATGGTTTAAGTTAAGCACGGTGCCTGCCGGATATTTATAAATACTGTCTTTGGGTGTCTGCTGAAGAGTGAGTAGAGAGGTCGCCTTTCTTATAGTGTCTTCTGCCGTAAAATAGATGTAGGGAGAGAGCGTTTTGTACTGTTCTTCTGTCAATCCATATACTTTTTTGAAGTCTTCGGTCTTACGGAACTTTCCCCCTTTGCTTCGATAACGTAAGATGTTCTTTGCCATCCATGCAGGAAGACCTAAGCGGCAGAAGGTGACGGAGTCCGTACGGTTAGGGTCGAAAGGAGCTAATACAACTGTTCTCTTTTTATATCTCTCCGATTTCTTGAAACGGCTGTTCTCGTTTTTTTCTTGTTCCCGCACAGAACCGATAAAGTTGTCGTATTCTTTCAAGGCGGCAGCCTGTATCCTGGCTTCTTCTTCAGAAAGTTGCCTGCTGTTTTGCCGGAAAGAATAGATATACCCGGAGAGAAAGATGAGGATTATTCCAATGATGAGAACAAGGATACCTCGCCTTTCTCCCCGGGAGAAGTATAAGAAGTCTTTAAACGGATTCTTCATTATGGTTTATTTGAAGAAGCCCAACTCGTTGATGAAAATAAGTCCGATTCCTATTGGGGCGATATATTTCAGAATGAAGATTAGTAATCTGTATATATGTATATTTAAAGTTCCGTTATTGCTGACTTCTTCCCATACAATCTTTTTATCCAGATACCATCCGGTGAAGATAGAGATAAAGAACCCGCCTAAGGGCAACATGATTTTAGCGGTGACGAAGTCGAATAAATCGAACAGGTTAAGGCCAAAAATCGTGTAACTCTTTCCTACGCCCAATGACAGCGAACATAACACTCCCAGCACAATACAGCCGGCGGTAACCAGTTTGGCTGCTTTTCCTCGTGTAAACTTGAACTCCTCATGCAGATATGCTGTTACCACTTCGTGTAAGGAAATGGTTGAAGTCAATGCCGCCAGCGCCAGCAAAACGTAGAACATGATGGATAAGGCGATTGCCAGCCAGGGTATGTTGCCGAATGCCTGTTGAAATACGTTGGGCAAGGTGATGAACAATAAACTCGGTCCTGCATCCGGCTGGATGCCAACGGAAAACGCCGCAGGGAAGATAATGAATCCGGCAAGAATGGCGACTAACGTATCGATACCTGCCACATTGAGTGCTGTTTTAGGCAGGTTGGTGTCATTTCTGAAATAAGAAGCGTATGTGCAAAGACATCCCATACCGAGGCTGAGTGAAAAGAATGCCTGTCCCATTGCACCTAAGAAAACATTACCGTCCACTTTGCTGAAGTCGGGTTTCAGCAGGAATTCGATACCCGCACTTGCACCGGGTAGTGATACGGAACAAATGGCAAGCACTACCAGCAGGATAAACAACATGGGCATCATTATCTTGGCTGATTTTTCAATACCCTTTTCCACTCCTTTTATGATGATGAAGTGTGTGGCTAACAAGAATACCACCAACCAGATAACAGGACGCCACGGATTGCTGACAAAGCCGTTAAAGGAAGCGATGAACTCTGCGGCGGACTTGCCGGCAAAACTGTTGGTTGCGGCTTCTCCTATAAACTCCAAGGTCCAACCCGCTACTACCGAGTAGTAGCCCAAAATAAGGAATCCGGCTAATACACCCATTCGTCCCACCCAACGCCAATGGGTTCCCGGAGCCAGCTTTTGATACGCTCCGGCAGTGTTGGCGCGTGAACGGCGTCCGATAAGAAATTCGGCTATCATGATAGGAATACCTAATATAAGTACACATACCAGATAAATCAGTATGAAGGCTGCGCCACCATGATTGCCTGTTTCAAAAGGGAATCTCCAGATATTACCCAGGCCAACTGCAGAACCGGCTGAAGCAAGTATCACTCCCAATTTGCTTCCAAAGTTGGCTCTTTCATTTCTTGTCATAAAACGTGGATTTTTCTTACAATTCGTTATTAATTGCTCTTAAAACGCACAAATATAGAAAATGTTCCATACTTTTGCACACAGATTGTTCATAATTTGAGATATGCTATATTATATTAAGAAATATCCGGTATCGCTGGTGATAATACTTGCTGTAATTTATCTGTCGTTTTTTAAACCGCCCACTACCGATCTGGGCACTATCCCTAACCTTGACAAGGTGGTGCATATCTGTATGTATTTCGGCATGTCCGGTATGTTGTGGCTGGAGTTCTTGTGGGCGCATCGGAGAGACCGTACGCCTATGTGGCACGCATGGGTAGGAGCATTTGTCTGTCCGGTATTGTTCAGCGGAGCGGTAGAATTGTTACAGGCATTTTGTACTACCTACCGTGGCGGCGATTGGCTGGATTTTGCAGCCAATACCACGGGAGCTGTCCTGGCGTCATTGGTGGCTTGTTTCGTGCTGAAACCAAGAGTGATGCGTAAATCTACAGATTAGAGATAATCGACTACCGTATTCAGTTTTATTCCGTTCGAGCCTTTTATCAGGATTGTCTTTCCGCAGGGTTTGTTCTTTTGGAGCGCGGCTATTAGAGCCGGAGCATCGGGATAAGTGGTATACGTGTGGCGGGTTGCTGCAAATAATTCGCCTACCAATATTACATCCTCAAAGCCATATTCTTCCAGATAGTCCACTATTCTCTGGTGCTCTTCGGCACTGTCTTTTCCCAGTTCGCGCATATCTCCCAATATCAGCATTTTTTTCTCGGCTTGCATGTTGCGGAAATTTCCGATGGCTGCCAGCATGCTTGTGGGATTGGCGTTGTAGGCATCGATAATCAGGGTGTTGTCGGCCGTTTTTTTCAGTTGCGAACGGTTGTTCCGGGGTTCATATTCATTCAGGGCTTTGTCTATCTTCTCTGCTTCTACTCCGAAGAAATGTCCGATAGTGACGGCTGCCAGAGCATTGGGAAAGTTATATTCGCCAATCAGCCGGGTATGCACTTGGTGAAATTCTCCTTCTTTTCCGGCTCTCCACTCAAAAGCGAGGTAGGGGGAATTGCCGGTAACGTGGCCGTTGATATACAGACTGTTTTCTTCTCCGTAGGTTATCGGATTCAGTCCCCGGGCTATTTCCCTGAGGTAAGGATTGTCCTGATGAAGGAAGATGGTGGAGTTTCCCTGCCGGCGCAGATAGTCGTACAGTTCGCCTTTGGTCCGGATAACGCCTTCGAAAGAACCGAAGCCTTCCAAATGAGCCTTTCCTACATTGGTGATAATCCCATAATCGGGTTCGGCTATTTCCACCAGTTCCTTGATGTCGCCGGGGTGGCTGGCTCCCATTTCTACTACGCCGAGCTCATGCTCTGTTGTCAGGCGCAACAAGGTGAGCGGTACACCGATCGGATTATTCAGATTTCCCAGTGTGTACAGTACATTGTACTTTTGAGACAATACGGCGGATATAAGCTCCTTGGTCGTTGTTTTCCCATTGGTTCCTGTAATGCCGATGATGCGCGTACCCAGTTGGCGGCGGTGATAATTGGCAAGCTGTTGCAAGGTGTGCAGGCAGTTATCCACTAATATATAACGTGTATCTCCGGCAGGAGCATAGGCGGCTTCGTCTACAACGGCGTAGGCGCTGCCTGCTTCCAATGCTTTGGCGGCAAAGGCGTTGCCGTTGAACGTATCGCCTTTTAAGGCGATAAACAGTGAGCCTTCGGGGCAGTTGCGGCTGTCGGTGGTTATGCCGGTGCAGCCGAGAAATATCTGATAAAGAGCGGTTATATCCATATCTTTCTCCTTCGGGGAGTTTTGCAGTTCGTAATAAAATTGATATTTTGCGAACAAAGATACCTTATTTTTCAGACTTGGTGTACCAACAATGGCTTTTTTGTTTACATTTGCAGATATATAAATCAAAAAACGCTGCCATGAAAGTTCTGCAATCCAAATATATAAACGTCAACGGTTCGCTGTTGGACCTTTCTTCTCCCTGCGTCATGGGAATTCTCAATGTCACCCCCGATTCTTTTTATGCCAGCAGCCGCATGCAGACGGAAGCCGACATAACAAGCCGCATAGGGCAGATTGTGGCGGAAGGAGCTGCTATCATCGATGTGGGCGCTTACTCTTCGCGTCCCAATGCGGAGAATGTGTCGCCTGCGGAAGAGATGGAACGCTTGCGCATGGGGTTGGGTATTCTGAGGAAAGTACAGCCCGATGCGATTGTTTCGGTAGATACCTTTAGGGCGGATGTGGCGAGAATGTGTGTCGAGGAATACGGTGTGGCAATTATCAATGATATAGCTGCCGGAGAAATGGATGATGATATGTTCCGTACGGTTGCCGATCTGAATGTTCCTTATATCATGATGCACATGCAGGGTACGCCGCAAAATATGCAACAGCATCCCCATTATGATAATTTGCTGAAAGAAGTGTTTATGTACTTTGCCCGTAAGGTGCAGCAATTACGCGATTTAGGTGTAAAGGATATCATATTGGACCCCGGGTTCGGCTTTGGCAAGACCATTGAGCATAATTATGAATTGTTGGCTCATCTGGAGGAATTTCGTATTTTTGAACTTCCCTTGCTGGTTGGCGTTTCCCGTAAATCTATGATTTATCGCTTGTTGGGAACGACTCCGCAGGAAGCGTTGAACGGTACAACCGTATTGGATACCATCTGTCTGTTGAAAGGGGCTGATATACTTCGTGTGCACGATGTGCGCGAGGCAGTGGAAACGGTGAAAATCGTGGAAGCCATGAATGCGGCCCGTTCTGCGTTAATCGCTAATAATTAACCATTAATCACTTGCGACCGTGTTTTTTGAATTTGGCATAAAAGATTTTATAGATATCCTGCTGGTAGCTTTCCTGCTTTACTATACATATAAGCTGATGAAAGCTTCCGGATCTATCAATGTGTTTACGGGTATACTGGTGTTTATCCTGATTTGGCTGGTGGTTTCTCAGGTGCTGGAGATGAAACTGTTAGGGTCTATTTTTGATAAACTGGTCAGTGTGGGTGTGTTGGCACTTATCGTCTTGTTTCAGGATGAAATACGGCGGTTTCTGCTTACGCTCGGTTCGCATCAGCATGCCAGTGCGTTGGTGCGCTTCTTTACGGGAAACAAGAAAGAAGGCATGGAACACGATGAAATTATGCCCGTTGTAATGGCTTGTATCAGTATGGGCAAGCAGAAAGTCGGTGCATTGATTGTGGTGGAACATAATATGCCGTTGGACGATGTGGTGCGTACAGGGGAGATTATCAACGCCGATATAAACCAGCGCCTGATAGAAAATATCTTTTTCAAGAACAGCCCGTTGCACGACGGAGCTATGGTTATCAGCAAGAAGCGCATTAAGGCGGCAGGATGTATCCTGCCCGTGTCGCACAATCTGGATATTCCGAAAGAATTGGGTTTGCGGCATCGTGCGGCGATGGGAATATCTCAGGTGTCGGATGCCCATGCGATCATTGTATCGGAAGAAACAGGCTCTATTTCGGTAGCCTACAAAGGGCAGTTTTATCTGCGCCTGAGTGCCGAGGAATTGGAGAGTCTTTTGACAAAAGAAATTTAGATGCGGCAGTAGTAGGCTGAGGCGCATTGGTTGTTCGGTAATCAAAGGTAGCTCTCCTTTCTGTATTCCCCCGTTATATTGAGGATAAGCGACCTGTAATTTATAACTTATAACAAATTTATATGGATAGACGAAACTTCTTGCGAACCGGCGGAATGGCCGTTCTTGGTTCACTGGCTATGCCTTCGCTGGCTATGCCCGGGTCTGTGCGCGGAGCATTGGGCGGTGCGGACTCTAAGTCTGCCGTTGCTGCCGCTACCAATCATTTTGGTGTGACGGAAGCGGATTTAAAGAAAGTAATGGCTGTTGCTTTGGAAAAGGGCGGCGATTATGCGGACCTTTACTTCGAACACACTTTCAATAATAGTGTGAGTTTAATGGACGGTAAGGTGAATAACTGCGGCTCCAATATTGATTTCGGTATGGGAGTGCGTGTGCTTTCCGGAGACCAAAGTGGCTATGCCTATGTAGAAGGCGTTACCTTGGAAGAAATGTTGCGTGCCGCCCGTACTGCTGCCCGTATTGCATCTTCGGGCAGAGCAGGCAAACCTGTGGGGCTGACGGAGAAAACCATAGCCCGGAGCCGCTATGCCGTGGCTACTCCCTGGGAAGATGTGGGCGTAAAAGAGAAGATTCCCTATTTGGAGAAACTGAATGAGAAAATATTCTCTTTGGACAACCGTGTGCGAAAGGTACAGGCCTATTTGCAGGACAGCACTTCGCATGTACTGTTCTGCAATTCGGAAGGTGTGAGTTATTACGACTACCGTCCAATGGTATCCTTTATGGCAGTCTGCATTATGGAGGAGAACGGTAAGATGGAAAATGGCTATGCAGGCAGGTCTTATCGCAAGGGATTCGAATTTATGACCGACGATGTGGTGGACGTGATTGCCCGTGAAGTGGTAGATCGTACTGCTATTCTATTTAAGGCCATTAAGCCTAAAGGTGGTGAAATGCCCGTTGTAATGGGTTCGGGCGGTTCGGGAATCCTGCTGCACGAGGCTATAGGGCATGCGTTCGAGGCAGACTTCAACCGTAAGGATATATCCATATTTGCCGGTCAGTTGAACAAGAAGGTGTGCAACGAACATATTAACGTGGTGGATGACGGTACGATACCTTTCAATCGGGGTTCCGTGAATTTCGACGATGAAGGTGTAGAGGGGCAGAAAACGTATATTGTCAAGGAAGGTGTGCTCACCAGCTACCTGCACGACCGTATCAGTGCAAAGCATTACGGTGTGAATCCCACCGGAAACGGTCGCCGCGATACATTCCGTAACCTGCCTATTCCCCGTATGCGTGCTACGTATATGGAAGCCGGCAATATGAAGGAAGCGGATATTATTTCTACGGTGAAGAACGGTATTTTCGTAGACACGTTTACGAATGGTCAGGTACAGATTGGAGCCGGTGACTTTACATTCTTCGTGAAGTCCGGTTATTTGATTGAGGACGGAAAGCTGACGCAGCCCATTAAGGACATCAATATCATAGGTAACGGTCCGAAAGCATTGGCAGACATCACAATGGTGGCCGACAATGATAAGATTGACAATGGTACATGGACCTGTGGTAAGGATGGACAGTCTTGTCCGGTGACGTGCGGTATGCCGTCGGCATTAGTCAGCAAACTCACCGTAGGAGGGGAAAATTAAGTACTAACGGAGCATTGATAACTGATAATTTCTAATTGTCAATTATCAACAGCTAACAATCAACTGAAAATATGATTACAGACAATAATAAAAAGCTGGCGCAGTGGGCAATGGACTATGCCTTGAAAAACGGGTGTCAGGCAGCAAAGTTGGTGTTGTACTCCAACTCCAACGCTTCATTTGAATTACGCGATGCCAAGATGGACAGATTGCAACAAGCCTCGGAAAGCGGGTTGAGCATCAGTTTGTATGTGGACGGCAGGTACGGTTCTTATTCAACCAACCGTTTGGATAAGAAAGAACTGGAGACGTTTATAAAGAACGGTATCGAATCTACGCGCTATCTGGCAGTGGATGAGGCACGTGTGTTGCCCGATGCTTCCCGTTACTATAAAGGTGGAAAGCCGGACTTGCAATTGTTTGACAGGCGTTTCGAAACTATTAATCCGGACGACAAAGTTGCCATTGCGCGTGCTGCTGCCGAAGAAGTCTTGGGCAAAGACAGCCGCATTATATCCGTAGGAACTTCGTATGGTGACGGAGAAAGTTCTTCCTACCGCTTGACGAGCAACGGTTTTGAAGGCGAGTCCAAGTCTACCTGGTTTTCGCTTTCTGCCGATGTGGCATTGCGTGGCGAGGGAGAGGCGCGTCCATCTTCTTATTGGTATGAATCGGCTCTGTTTTACGACAAACTGGTAAAATCGGGTGTCGGAACGAAAGCCTTGGAGCGCGTACTGCGGAAACTTGGACAGAAGAAGGTTGCTTCCGGCAAGTATACAATGGTGGTAGACCCGATGAATGCAAGTAATTTGCTCAGTCCGGTACTGAGTGCGCTGTACGGTTCGGCATTACAGCAAAAAAACTCTTTTCTGTTGGATAAGCTGAATGTGAAAGTAGGGGCCGGATTATTGAATCTGATGGATGAGCCCCATTTAATCGGTGCAAGCGGTGCGCGCTATTTCGATAGCGAAGGAGTGGCAACCGAACGGCGTTCTATCTTTGAAGAAGGTGTGTTGAAAACATACTTCATTGATACCTACAACTCTAAAAAAATGGGAGTGGAGCCGACTGTCAACTCTCCTTCCTTATTGGTGCTCAAACCGGGAAGCAAAGATTTGAACGGTCTGGTGGCCGACGTGCAGAAAGGCATCCTGGTTACCGGATTCAATGGCGGTAATTGTAACAGCAGCTCCGGAGACTTTTCGTACGGTATAGAGGGTTTCCTGATTGAAAATGGTAAATTGACCCAGCCCGTCAGCGAAATGAATGTCACGGGTAATATGATTACGCTTTGGGCTTCTTTATCGGCTGTGGGTAATGATCCCCGTATGTCTTCTTCATGGCGCATCCCGTCGCTGGTATTCGAAGGCGTAGACTTCAGCGGATTGTAAGAACTGTTAATTCAGCATTAAACTCATGTAAGGGTTTGATGGCGATAATATCTTTTCGGTAAGTTCACCGACAGTGAGTGCCAAGTGGCTGCCCGGCAGCCGCTTGGCACTACTTATACACTTGCCGTTATTCAGATAGTAGTAACCGTTATTGGCGCTGATCTGCGGGTCTGTAAGTGCGATGCTCATTTTCAGTTCCGGATGCTCGGCGGCATATCGTTGCAGTATCGTTTTGGCATTGATGATGCGCGCCATACCCAATACTTGCGGGGTCGGCTCTGTTTCAGACGGACTAATAACCCGGATGGACGGAAGGTCCAGTTGTTCGCAAATACGTTGTAGCAATAACAGGTACATACCGGAAGTTTCCGCTACGATTTCTCCTGCCTGCCAAGTACTGCCTGCCGGATATACGATGGCTAAAGCCGTAATCTTATCGCCTTGCTTCAATGTATAGGCGCAGCCTTTCCCCAACTGTAAATCGGCAAGGATTACCCGGAAGTCCGTTTCCGTATGCTGGATACAATAGGGGCGTTCCCGCAGTTTCCGGTTTAAATAGCGATATGATTCTTCCTGATAATCATTTATTTTGTTCAGAACAGCCGTTTTGTCAGCGATGGTAACCTCTGAAGCCGTGAAGGTTGTTGAGGAGTATTTAAAAACCGGTACGTAGCCCATACCGGCATAATACCCGAACAACCAGGGTTCTGCCGGAATCAGCGTGGAAATGGACATGTCATTGTGTAGCATACGGGTAAAGGCTTGCGATAACAGTTCGCGCATAGCCCCGCGATTGCGATAATCGGGATGCGTACAGGCCCCCGACACATATCCTGTCTTGATTTCGCTCTTTCCGAATGTCATGGGATAGGGTAGTATTTGCAGGGCGGCAATCACCTCTTCACCGCTTTGAATGGCGATGTTGACTTCATTGCTGTAACGCAAGCGGAAATACATATCTGTAAATTCATCGCTGTCGTTAAAGCATAGTTTCCATAAACTCTTTATCTTTTCCCGCATTGCTTCACCCCTTATCATAATTGTGCACCCTGTTTTATAGCCCTGTCACTTTACCTTTTTTACCACTTGATAGCCTCTACCGGCTGTTCTTTTAAACAGGCGACGTATTTCTCCAGAATAATGGCAGGCTGATAGGAAAGTTTTGCTTTCCGCAACCCTTCAATCCCCAAGTCCTCTTCCCGGTTGATGTAGATATATTGTTCCGGGATATGGTTGGCAAATTCGTAATTAATCATGGCATAAGCGCCGTCTATGCGGGTATCGGCCTTCTCTACATGTACTCCGAACGTGTCTTGGTTGATAGGCATGCCGAAAGTAAAAGCTGCAATCTTGCCCTCTACATGGAGAATACCGCCCGTAAGCCCTAACGCATCGAAATTGTGCAGGGCGTATATCAATGCACGGCGTTCGTTGCCGGTACCTTCATGCTGGTCGCAGTTGTTGACTTTGCACCATTCCGCTTCCAAATCGAGGCACTCCCGGATACGGTCGGCTGTAATCGGAGTGTATTCGTAATTATAAGTCTTTTTGAATTTGTTGATATGATTCCGCTTTGCCTGAAACTTTTTACCGGATAAGGTGGCGAGGTCGGAGCGCAGATATACGTAGTCGGCGTAATCCCTGTCTGCTGTAAACTGAAATCTGCCGGGCATAAAGGTTTCCAGTTCGGAGCACATTCCGGCGCAGATACCCAACAAGCAAAAAGGCTCTCCTTCCCGGTTGGCATCTTCTATCAGCGCATCCAGTACCTTGTTTAAATCGCCGTTGCCGATAGGCATCATATATACAAGCTCTCCGTCTGCCCAGAATTTCAATAATAGGAAACCGTCCATAATGGCAAACTTGGTGTTGTATAAGAAACGCCAACTGCATAGGTTGGAGAATGAAAGGTCGCAGTTGCGTCGCGGACTGTTTAAAGTAAAGGAAGTAATCAGCTCTTTATCTTGTAGTTCGATATCTTTAAATGGAATCATAAATAATTTCTATTGGTTATAAGAATATAATAACAAAGATAAGAAGATTTTGTTAGAGTAACCCTAACAATCGTAAAATAGTAGGGGTTAACAAGGCTGTAAATATTCCGTTAAGCGTCAGACCGAGGCTGGCAAACGCACCGTATTTGCTGCTGATGTCCATTGCTGTGGATGTGCCGACAGCATGGGCTGCTGCCCCTAAAGAAAGCCCTTGGGCCATGGGGCTTCCGATATGGGTGAGTTTCATTGTCTTGAAACCGAGGATTCCTCCCAACAGGCCTACGCAGACCACTACGGCGGCAGTCAGCGCGGGAATGCCGCCTATTGATTTCGTAACTTCCATGGCTATCGGGGTAGTAACGGATTTTGGAGCCAGAGAGTAGATAATCTCATCGGAGGCTCCCATCAGTTTTGCTATCAGGACTACGGAAATAACCCCTACAATACATCCTGCCAATTGTGAAAGCAGGATAGGCAGCAATTGTTTCTTGATAGTCTCCAATTGCAGATACAAAGGAACACCCAACGCAACGACGGCAGGTTTTAACCAGAATTCAATCAGATGCCCGCCTTTGTTATAAGTGTCATAACTGATATTTGTCATCTTCAGGAAAATGATAAGCAGGGCGATAGTCAGTAAGATGGGATTCAGCAGCATGATTCCTGTCTTCTTTTGAAGAAGTTTGGCTAAGAAGAATATCCCGAAAGTAATAGCCAGCAGGAAGAATTCGTTTTCTAAAAAGTTCATTTGATTTTACGTGTTAATTGGTGAACCCATCCGGTAACCACGAGTACCAGCAGGGTGCTGACTAATGAAGCGATGGCGATAGGCCAGAATTCGGCGGCGATAATGTCGAAATAGAGCATAAGGGCTACGCCGGGCGGGATAAAGAAGAATCCCAGATTAGCAACCAAGAAATCGGACATTCCCTGCACCCAGTGCAGTTTTATCCAACCCAATTTTAAGAAAAGGGTGAGCAGCAGCATACCGATGATGCTGGACGGAAGTTTGATACCCGTTAAGAATACAATCAATTCACCCAAAGCCAGACATCCGAAAAGGATGGCGCATTGACGGATCATAATACCTGATTATTAAATAATACCTAACCTATTGAAAATATTGAAAACGTTGCAAAGTTAGCTATTTGAAGTGAGGAACCGTCTCGTAAATCCACTGTTAGTGTTAAATATTACAATAATTCTCATTTGGTGTGGAAAAAGCCCCGAAATTGCAATGTGTATATTGCAAAATTGTGTACTTTTGCTGCGTGAATAACACGAACTACTGATTCTTATACACAATTAAAATATCATGCAAAGATTAATTAATGAAATTTTAGAGCGTGCGAAAGCCGATCGTCAACGCATTGTTCTTCCTGAAGGTACGGAAGAACGCACTTTGAAAGCTGCCAATCAAATTCTGACAGATGGTATTGCAGACCTGATTCTTTTGGGCAATCCTGCTGAAATCAACGCTTGTGCAACGGAGTGGGGACTTGGTAACATTTCCAAGGCAACCATTATCGACCCGGAAAACAATCCCAAGCAGGAAGAGTATGCACAACTGCTGTTCGAGTTGCGTAAGAAAAAAGGCATGACTATTGAAGAAGCCCGTAAGCTGGTAACCAATCCGCTTTATCTGGGCTGTCTGATTATCAAGAACGGCGATGCCGACGGTCAGTTGGCAGGTGCACGCAATACTACCGGTGATGTGCTTCGTCCGGCTTTGCAGATTATCAAGACTGCTCCGGGCATTACTTGCGTTTCCGGTGCAATGTTGTTGCTGACTCATGCTCCCGAATATGGTAAGAATGGTATTCTGGTAATGGGTGACGTTGCCGTTACTCCCGTTCCCGATGCTTCTCAACTGGCGCAAATCGCTGTTTGTACTGCACGTACGGCTCAGGCTGTCGCAGGTATTGACCCGAAAGTGGCGCTGTTGAGTTTCTCTACAAAAGGTTCTGCAAAACACGAAGTGGTAGACAAAGTGGTAGAAGCCTTGAAGATTGCTAAAGAAATGGCTCCTGATATTGCTATCGACGGTGAACTGCAGGCTGACGCAGCATTGGTTCCTGAAGTCGGTGCCAGCAAAGCTCCGGGTTCTGCCATTGCAGGTAATGCAAATGTGCTGGTTGTTCCGAGCCTTGAAGTAGGCAATATCTCCTACAAACTGGTACAGCGTCTGGGACATGCCGATGCGGTAGGTCCGATTCTGCAAGGTATTGCACGTCCGGTGAACGATTTGTCACGCGGTTGCTCCATCGAAGATGTATATCGTATGATTGCCATTACGGCAAATCAGGCTATTGCAGCTAAACACAATAAATAATTATGGATTTTGAATTATGAATTATGATTGGGGATTTCTTCCTGTTCATGGTTCATGGTTCGCGGTTCATAATTCGGAATTCATAATTTATAATTTAACATTAGTATCATGAAAGTTTTAGTATTGAACTGCGGTAGCTCGTCCATCAAATACAAGTTGTTTGATATGGACCATAAAGAGGTTATCGCTCAAGGTGGCATTGAAAAAATCGGTTTGAAAGGCTCTTTCCTGAAATTGACCTTGCCTGATGGCGGGAAGAAAATTCTGGAAAAAGACATACCGGAGCATACTGTGGGTGTGGAGTTCATCCTCAATACATTGATCAGCCCCGAATACGGCGCAATCAAGTCTTTGGACGAAATCAATGCGGTAGGTCACCGTATGGTACACGGCGGCGAGAAGTTCAGCGAATCCGTTTTGCTGACTCAGGAGGTGCTGGACGCCTTTACTGCCTGCAATGATTTGGCTCCGCTTCACAATCCTGCCAACTTGAAAGGTGTAAACGCTATTTCCGCCATTCTACCCGATGTTCCGCAGATTGGTGTGTTTGATACCGCTTTCCATCAGACAATGCCGGAGGAGGCTTACCTTTACGGTCTTCCGTACGAGTACTATGAGAAGTACAAAGTAAGAAGATACGGCTTCCACGGAACATCCCACAGCTTTGTCTCCAAGAGAGCTGCTGAGGTTGCCGGAAAACCGTACGAGGATTTAAAGATCATCGTTTGCCATCTTGGTAACGGTGCAAGCCTTTCCGCTGTAAAGAACGGCAAATCCGTAGATACAAGCATGGGTCTCACTCCACTTGAGGGACTTATCATGGGAACACGTTCCGGTGATATGGATCCGGCTATCATGGAGTTCATCGCTAAGAAAGAGAACCTCGACATCGCAGGCGTTATGAACGTTCTGAACAAGAAGTCCGGTGTTCTTGGCCTTTCCGGTGTATCCAGCGACTTCCGTGACATTGAGGAAGCAGCTGAGGCTGGCAACGACCGCGCAGCGAAAGCTCTTGCAGCTTACAACTACCGTGTTGTTAAGTACATCGGTGCTTACACAGCGGCTATGGACGGCGTAGATGTGATCGCATTCACAGCAGGTCTTGGTGAGAACGGCAAGTCCATGAGAAAAGCTGTTTGCGAGCATTTATCCTACCTTGGCATCAAGATCGACGACGAGGCTAACAGCGTAAGAGGAAAAGATATCGTAATC
>OHBG01000501.1_pt1 | contig 18870 bp, 8 predicted proteins | sample 1577351 | NCBI WGS metagenome assembly OHBG01 (sample SAMEA3879596, study PRJEB24766) | human gut metagenome | biome: human-associated habitat; feature: feces | place: USA | collected 1985/1987 | reverse complement strand
CCATGGCTAACGTATGCACTGTAATCATATTTATTGTGATCGTGGCAGCGGGTCTTGCAATTGCTGTAGTGACGACACTGATCGGAAGGATCATTACCAATTCCATTACCGAGCCGGTAGAACAGATAGATGCAGCAGTTGCCAGCCTGCGTAAGGGCGAACTGTCTAATGTAGAAATGCTTACCTATGAGTCTGAGGATGAGCTTGGCGATACCATCAGGAATCTGAAAGAAGCCATGGGTATTCTGGCAGATTATGTCAGCGAGATCTCTAGGGAGGTAAAGGCAATAGCGCAGGGTGACCTGACCAGAAATGGTGATGATATTACAGATTTCCTAGGCGATTTCTCGGAATTGAAGACATCACTGCTGTATATTCTGAAACGGTTTAACAGTACCCTGACCGAGATCAGCAATCTGGCAGAACAGGTATCATCGAATTCATCCGAGGTGGAAAATGCATCAAAATCCCTGGCGGACGGTGCAACAGAGCAGGCAGGAGTCATCGAGGAATTGAATGCCACCATTGACACTGTTGTGGATCTGGCGGCAGATACAGCGAAGGTAACACAGAACGCATCGGCACGTGTAAAAGCCTCTGCAAATAAAGCGAACGAAGAAAAAGAAAAAATGAACGATCTGCTCAAGGAAATGGAGCACATTACAGAAATCTCCAAGGAGATCGGTAATATTATCACAGATATCGAGGATATTGCATCCCAGACCAACCTGTTATCCCTGAATGCTTCCATTGAAGCTGCCAGAGCAGGAGAAGCAGGAAGAGGATTTGCAGTAGTGGCAGATCAGATCGGCAAGCTGGCAGCAGACAGTGCAAAATCTGCTGTAAATACAAGAGATCTGATAGATAAGACCTTAGTGGAAATCGAAAAGGGCAATACGATTACAAGAACAACAGCAGACGCATTCAATCAGATCATTGCAGATATGGAGTCCTTTGCAGAGCTTGCAGAGAACACCATGGAGAAAGCCAACTCCCAGGCAGAGTCCTTGGAGCAGATCGGCCAGGGAATTGAACAGCTGTCCGGCGTAGTACAGGGCAATGCTGCATCCTCCGAAGAGAATACTGCGATCAGTATTAATCTGGCAGAGGGAGCAGCCAAGATGCATGACCGCGTGAATATCTTTAAGCTATTCTAGAAAATGGCAGGAATAGAGTGAAGTTGTCGGAAGGAAAGTTTTTGTTGTGATTAATGATATATTTAGAGTGTTTGGAGAGCAGACAGCAGAAATCTTATTTGAGATCATTCAAGGTTGTATGGATGATTACCTGTATATATTTGATCTGCAGAATAATACCTTTGAGATTTCACAGTCAGCTGTGGAACGGTTTAATATGTCGAAAAATGTTCTGACAGATGCTGCAAATGAAGTTATGAATGTAGTATATGAGGAAGACCGCAGGATGCTTGCAAAGCATCTTGCGGATATATGCGAAGGAAGAGAAAATGTACATAATCTTCATTACAGATGGCTTGATAAAGAAGGTATGCCGGTCTGGATTAACAGCCGTGGTATCGTGCTCATTGATCAGCAGGGAAAGGCAGAGTATCTGGTCGGGTGTCTGAATGAGACCGGCAACAGGAGAAGAGCCGATAATGTCACAGGACTGCTTGGCGGTCCGGAATTCCTTGCTTACCTGCGTGCACAAAAAGAACCCATTACCAAGGGATTTTTTATGCATGTAGGAATTGATGATTTCGGAGCGATCAATAGCTCCAGGGGAGCTGATTATGGTAATTATATCCTGAAAAGCGTAGCCGGCTGTATGAAGGAATGCCTTTCAGACAAGCAGAGAATTTACCATCTGGTAGCGGATCAGTATGTGATCGTGGATCTGGAAGCTTCCTCCGCAGAAGACGCTGTGGCACTGAAAGAAAAGATTACAGAGAAACTTCACAATTTCATAGTAACCGAAAATTATGAAGCTATATTTTCTATTTCTATTGGTGTTATAGATGCAGCAACATTTTGTGAGGGAACCGAAGAATGCCGCAAAAAGTTTGAATTTGCCTTGAAACAGGCAAAAAGCATGGGTAAAAATGGATTCTATATTTTTGACCAGGATGACTATGAGGTCTTTTTACGAAAAGGAAGAATCATAGCAACACTTCGTAATGCTATTGTGAACCATTATGATGGCTTTGAAGTATACTACCAGCCGATCGTGGACTGTCAGTCCGAACAGATCATTGGAGCAGAGGCACTGATGCGTTTTTCCATGATAACGGAAGAAGGGCGGGAGTTTGTTTCACCGATGGAGTTTATCCCATTATTGGAAGAGACCGGATTGATCATTCCCGCTGGAAGATATATTTTGAACGAAGCTGCAGCAATGTGCTGTGAAATGCAGAAATATATTCCTGACTTCCGGATGAATGTAAATGTATCCTATGTTCAGATCCTGCAAGGCAATGTGGAGCGGGATATTCTGGATGTAATTCAAAAATATTCATTACAGCCGGAATGCTTATGTGTTGAAATGACAGAAAGCGGATTTATGGATATGACACCTTCGTTCTGTAAATTTCGTAAAACTCTGGACAAGAACGGGATTCCCTTTGTAATCGATGATTTTGGAACAGGATATTCGAATCTTCATTGTATCCGTGATATGAATCCAAGTTACGTGAAAATGGATAGGGATTTTACTGCCAAGGCGATGAACAGTGCCAGGGATTATGAATTATATAAAAATATCATCTCCATGGTACATAGTATTAAAGTCAGGATATGCGCAGAAGGCATCGAGGAAAAAGAATGGCTTCTGAAAATGAAAGAAATGAAGGTTGATTATCTGCAGGGATATTATTTTGGAAGACCATGTGGAAAGAAACAGTTTCTGCAGCAATATGCCAGTGGCATCAACGTTAAATAAAGAGAGTAAGGCAGACTCAGCTATGTGGGGCTGCCTTATTTTATGGTCTTATCAGAAGGATGGATCCATAACGGCTTCTTTCAGTTTTTCCAAGTCATTGGCATCAGGGTGAGACAATGCACAGTCAAAATTCTGGATCAATACATCAAGATTTGCCGGATGATCAGGAGCTTCCTTCATTTTCAAGTAGCGTTCCCGGACAGACTGCGGCATTCTGCCCTGACACATATACTCTCCGACGATAACATTGCTTGCGTCAATGAACTGCTTAACCTGACTCAGGATTTTCCGAAAATAGATATCACTGCCACCAAAGCCTGCAGTTCCAAACAGAAAAATCTGTTTATTCTTTAACTGCGATAATAGCTGTAATGTCTTGGTATCTGCATTACCCTTGTCTGTCCAAAATCCGATATAGAGCAGTTCGGAAGAAGGGATCACTGTGTCGGACACACCGAAATACTCACATTCATCCTGAGGTAATGCCTCGTGGATCGCATCAGCCAGCACCTTGGTATTACCTGTTAAGCTGCTATAAACGATGGAATATTTTTTATTCTTCATATCATGTTGTCTCCTTTCATAGGATCATGAAATTATCATATCGCATTCCTATTTTAGTTCGGAAAGCATGATTTGTCGAATGAATTTTCCATAAACATTTTACAGAAGCGAAATATACGATCCAAAAGTATAAGAGAATTTTATTTTATGTGGTGATATGTGTGCTGCTTGCGGCATTCCTTTTGGGACAATATATTTACCCAAGTGAAAGGGAACCGGTCACGGAGGAAAGCATTACTTATACCGGAACCTTTTACCGGATGCTGGGAGAATCGAAGCTGCGCCAGCTGTTTGTTTCCAATGCTTCTATTCTGTCGAATATGTGCTTCTTCGTTGTGATGCTCTGCCCGGTTCCGATCATGTTCTATATTGATAGTGTGCAGCAGGGAAGGTCTATCATGTGGCAGAGTGTATCACCTGTGTGAATTTTGTACTATGCACGGCCTTACAGTTACTGAATATTGCAGATTTTATCTCGACATTGTTCTTGTCCCATCTGGTGATCGCAGGAACGTTCCTGACAATATTTATTACCATTTGCCGGGATGATTTTCAGTTTTCTTATTTTGACATGGTTTTACAGGAAAGGTAGAAAAATCAATGCTTTACTTGACTTATCTTAACTCAAAATAATATAGGTTTCCAACGGGGACTTGAGCTCCTAAGCACTAGTTGAGGGTTCAATTCCCCCTGGGAACGTGCATTTTTTGCAGCAATGATCGTGAAAATTCATTGTTGCATTTTTTATTTTATGGTATTTCCTGAATGATACCGAACGGCTGAAGCAGCTTCTAAAGCTCACAAAAGAAACGGACAGCTTCTATCTTCAGAAGCGTAATATTTCTGAAGATTATGATCCGTTGGGGGCGTATGCCTTTGAAAACTGGAAACAGTATTTCAACGATGAAATTCGTGGAAGATATGAAACTCTTCATGAAGATCTGCTCTACACATCCAATCGTCAGAGCTTTGAAAAAGCAATTCAGGCATTTGAATTTATCAGTCACCTGTTTGCTTCCATAGGTGAATAGGTTATTAAAAATCTACAATAAAAAGCCAGATACTGAAAAGCAGTGTCTGGCTTTTTCCTTGGTTCTCCTATCGGAGACAGCCACCTGCGTGATCAAATGCAGAAGGTTATTGATGAACAGGGACTGCCTGATGTGGTATTTCATGTTTTATTCTGCTTTGGATATACTAATATTGGAATAGAAAAGTGCGAAAGGTTGCAAAAATCTATTTCAAAGTCCATCCATCAGGTCTTGCCTATGTTATCTGAATGCGCCTCAAAAAACAGTTTTTACATCTGTATTGTAACTCCAACAAGAAAGGATTCCTCACCGGGAACAAGATCGAGATCACCGCCATGGCCTTCAATGATTTTTCGGACAGAGGAAAGCCCGATTCCGTGATCAGCGGATGCGCCCTTTCGGGAGAGGAATGTTTTTCCCTCCTGAAAGACCAGCCCGTCGTAAGTGTTTTCAATCTTCAAAAAATACATATTGCCTTTGGTTTCGCCGGCAACTAAAATGCGGCGCACGCCTTGCTTTTGGCGGCTGCACGCCTCAACGGCATTGTCCAAAAGATTGCCTAGCACCGTACACAGTTCCACATCGGTAAGCGGCATCTGATCAGGAAGATCGAGCCGCACCTGAAATTCTGTTCCTTGTATCTGCGCCATGCCGTAGTAGTATTCAATCAGCGCATTTACGATGGGATTTTTACAGAACGCAACATAGGAGTGACCCGATGACGCCGCAACCTGTTCCTCTACCTGTAACAGGAAGGAGCAGATCTCCGTCTGCCCACGTTCAGAGGCCATGCGGTCTATGGTGTGCAGATGGTGTTTGATGTCGTGAATCAGCCTTCTGTTTTCTGCCGCTGCTTCAGAAACCTGACGGCTGTATTCGGTCTGCATAGAAAGCTGCCGGACGACCTGCTTGCGTTCTTCCTGAAAAATCAGGCTGTTTCCATACCCCTCTACCACATCGCGCCAGAGGGAATAACCGATGGCGGCTGCTATGAAAAAGCTGCCCCATTCCAAAAACCAACCGCCGATAACCGGCTCATAAACCGGCAGAAGGCGATCCCATATAAAGGCGCAGGTTGCGGCTGCTGCAGCATAGAAGATCGGCCTGCTCCGTTTTTCTCCTCTGTGAATGGCAAGCACAGCGATGATAAATAGATAGAGTGCAGATGCCGCCTTATACCAAAAGACCGATGCGGAGAAGAAACGAATAGCTCCAAGGGAGAGATGGGAAGCCATCATGCCATACAAAAACGCATATACCAGGAAGGCAGCGCCCACTCCATTACTGATGGCCGCAGGCAGGAAGCCCGGCCTGCATATCCGGTTTTGCAGAACCACAATCAGCCAGGTAACCAGATAGATACAGAACAGTTCAATCGTGTACCAGGGGAATATGGGAACAGCAGCCAGCATATGAAGCACAGGATAGGATGACAGGCCGCACATGGCAAGGCAGATCAGTCCGAACAGGAATGTATTTTTCTGTTTCATCCGGCGGCTGAAATAAAAGGACAGCAGCGCACAGACAAAGGTAACCGTACAGCCAAACAGGCAGAACGCAAACCGGATTCCTCTGGTTGTATTGACCGCCAGCATCGTTCCGAAAGCAGGCGGATAAACAATCCCTCCGTAAAAGTGGTCATAGTTGCTGACCGCTATGGTGAGTGTGACCGGTTTTCCGCCATGAAAAGTGACCATGCGGTTTTGAACCAATGGTGTCCCATGTGCAGGTTCCCCCATTTGCAGGATCAGGTCTTGATCCAGATAAAGGTTGTAAGCAGAAAACACTTCCGGGATTTCCAGTGCATACACTTCCTTCCGTTCCGGCAGAAAGAATGTCATCTGGTAAGTCCCGCAGCCATAGGGAGAAGGGCTTGCAGGACTGGAAAAATTGGTCTGCTCTCCAATGGAAAGGTAGCGCATATAATGGCTTTCATCCAGTATTTCTTCCGGGGTCAAAAGCGCGTCAGGATAAAATGCCCAGCCGGATACCAGAAAGCGCACCGGTGACTTTTGAAGTTCTTCCTCAGAAAGCGCCAGAATCCCATTTGCCGCTTGGATTGTGTCCTGACCATATTTATTATTGAACTGATACAGGCCAAGAAAAAACAGGGATGAGCACAGGCAGACCATACATAAGGCAGCATATTTTTTTACCACAGAAGATACCATCTTATTTTCGCCTCCTCCTTAGGAAAAATTCACCGGCAGACAGAAGAACCAGACAGACCGGAATGAAAAAGAATATGGGCGACCAGCTGTGCTCTGTGTCGGCAGCATGTGCCAGGGAAGCGGTATCTTCCTTTCCCACAATGGTGTAAGTCCCTGTATGGCTGATCTGAAAGGAAGCGGCTTTCGCCGTATCGTCGTAACCGGTCATGGGGATTTCTACGCCGCTTTCATCACAAAGGAACAATGTGCCGGCTGCCGGGTCATTTGGATAGGGCAGCATGACAGAAACATCCGGCAGGGAGTTGAGCACAGTTCCATTGATGGAAAACGAAAAAGAAAAACCGCCGTCCGTATCCTTTTGGATGATGACTTCAATCTGATCTTCGTTTTGGATACCCTCCGGCAAGGCGTCTTTGGGTATGCTGATGGTGATTCCCTGTTTGGAAAAGACGGCTCTTTGCTCCCCTGTTTGCAGCATCATCAAAAAGCGCGTGCCGGAAATCCGGTCAGTGGTTTCATCAAAGAACTCTGAAAAAGCAGAGTTTTGGGAATCTGCGCCTTCCTGGGGAACGGTCATAGCGCTTTGCACGGAATCTTTCCTGTTTTCTGAAAGCTTCCAGGCAGGATCGGGTACGGTAAGCTCTGGAGCGCCGGCAATCGTCTGCACTTCAGGGGGCTGCTGTAAAGCGGTATCTTCCTCTGGCTGACCTGATATAACGGGCGCTTCGATTTCCGGTATAGTCGGTTCATCGGAATCCGTTCCACCGCCATTTGTTGCAGGTGGTTTTGAAGGCTTCGTGGAGGGCCTGTCTGCAAAACCATCATCCTGATCGTCGGTATCTTCAGGAGGCGGCTGAATGATGGTATCGGGTGGATTTCCGCCTGCATCCCCTCCATCCCGGTCGCCTTCATGATACCCTTCAAGGACAATTTCATCTGCGTAGGTCAAGGACAGGATACCAGTCTGTCCACCGCCATAATCAACCTGAAGGCGGTAGCTGCTGCCCGGTGCCAGCAGACGGGTGGCAATCGAGAGCATTTCCCGCCCCACGTAAATGCCATTTTCCAGCTGGTTCCATGAACCGTTGTTTTCGGACAGCCATACACTGATCTTATCCAGTTCTCCCGGCGGTGTGACCCAAGGAAAATAAAGGTTTCCTCTGGCGGCCAGAAAACAGTTAATGTCCGGGCTGCCCGGAGCCTGAACAGAAACAGGAATTGTAATTTCAGGGAAATCGACACGATCCGCAAATATGGTATTTTCCGGTGCAGTCAGCCTTCCTGCTGCATGGTACAGTCCCACAGTATTCAGATCAATACCGGAAAAATCCCATTCCACCACAGCCGTGTAGCTGGTTCCATTTTCCGCATAGCATTCCAGATAATACGGGGAGGCGGCGAATAATTCTTCCAGCGCTTCAACTTCGCTGCCCAGCGGGAGCGCAAATGCATTTGTATAAGGATACCATTGCTCTATGGAAGTAATGACAGCAGGCGGCATTTCTTCCACCCGGACGGAAATCTGAAGCTCCTGCAAGACAGCTTCACCAAAGGAATACCCCTCCGGCAGTTCAATCCGGCCTGCTGCGGCATATTCTCCCGGAGTGGTCTGGTCAATGGCTGAAAAATCCCATGCGACAGAAAATGTTTCCTGTCGGATTTCTTCACCGGCTGTTACAGTGGCGCAAACGGTCTGATACTGAAGGGCCAGCTGATAAATTTCCTCCAGGTCATCATCAGACGGTGTGGTTCTAAGGGGCAGGGTAAAAGCCGGCAGGGAGAGCAGTTCGCCTTCATTTTGTATTTCCGTGACAAGGACGAGGGGTATTTCTTCCGATGCTTCCGGTGTTTCCGGGGTTCCGCTATCCAGTGCCCCTGAAGCTTTGTTTTCTAAACCCGGCGGATTCTCCCTTCTTTCATCGGCGTTGGCTGGGGTTGCAGTTCCAGCGGCAAATGCGGGGATACTGCCGGTCAAGCAGAGGAGGCAGGCCAGACAGCCCCCCAGAATACGCCTGCGTATTTGTTTCATTCTCATACGATACGCCCCATTCCAGAGAAAACATATTGACGGTAGGTTTCCCGCAGCTGTTTTCCATTGCGGAGGGCAATCGGAAGTTCCTCCCCGTTTATCAAACGGAAGGTCTGACTGTCAACCTGGCTGATGTAATCCATGTTGATTAAAATGCCCCGGTAGCAGGGCAAAAAACGCTTGTCCTTCTGCAATGCGGCAGTAACCTCCTGAAAGCCTCCGCTTACCGGTATCACGCGTTCCGCCGTATGAATCCGTGTCATACGGTTTTGATAATCTATGTATAGAATCTTCTCTGTGGGAAGTTCCAGCTTTTGACGGTCAGCCATAACCGAAAGTGTCATCACTTCATAGGGCGGTTTTAGCTGGCACAGCTCCATCGCTTCTTCAAAATCTGCCTGATGGAGCGAAAGCGGCTTCAGCAGATAATAGCTGGCGGACAGGCTGTACCCCATCCGGGCATAATCTTCTGTAATGGTCAGAAAAACGATCTTACAGAGCCTGTTTTTCTGGCGCAGCCTTCTGGCGGCCTCCATTCCATCCATGTTCTCCATATAGATGTCCATAAAGACAAGCTGAAAATTGACCTGGGCGGCAGCTTTCAGAAAATTCTCTCCGTCCTCAAATTCTGTCAGCGTATAGTCCAGCTGATGCTTTTTCATATAATTTTCCAGGCAGACAGACAGTTCTTCTCTGTCCTCTGCTCTGTCATCCACAATCGCAATCTGCATCGTGCCATCTCCTTTGCACAATAATCCAATATTAGTATAACATAAAACCGCAGGAAAAAACTTGCGTCTTAAACAGGAAACCTGCGTCTTAAACAAAGTCGGTTGCATTTCCCTTGACAAGATGCTATCCTAATTATACTACCAGACTTTCCGATGAGAAGGTCTGGTTTTTTTATTTTTCTTTTCGGGAAAGGAGGCCCGGCATGAAAATCGCACTTTGTACGGAGCTGAGAAATATGGAATGGTTTGAAAGCAGGCTGCGCTCCCTTTTTGATGGGGATGGGCAGCTTGCGATTGACGAATTGTGGAATGAGAACCAGCTTGCTCAGGCACTGCGGCGGAGCCGCTACCATGCGGTTGTCATCGCCATGACCGGGGCAAGGGGATTGGAGGCTGCCATTCAGGCAAAGCAGCTGGCACCGGAAACACCGCTTGTCTGGTGGAGCGATGATAAAAACTTCGCCCTGATCGCGTATCACCTGCGTATCTCTGCGTTCCTTTCGGCAGACTGCTCCGATCAGGAGCTATATGAGGCGATAAAACCCATCACAAAATGGAGGTGCGAACATGCGAATTGCGCTGTGCAGTTATAGCCAGAAAGAAAAAGAAACCGCTTTGCTGATGAAACTGGGCAAAGTAGACCGCTTTGATAACGGCGTGTTTTGTACCTATGCCATGCAGCGGGATGGGTCTTATGATGCTGTGGTGGTCATGGAGGATGGAGCCAGAGGGATGAATTTCTGCATGAGCATACGAGGCTACAGCAGGGATGTCCCGCTCCTTTGGATCAGCGACCAGGCAGAGTTTGAACCCCAAAGCCGCAGGATGCAGACGGACACCTTTTTGGTGAAGCCTGTGACGGAATATCAGCTGCGGGAGGCAGTATCCCGGCTGCTTCAGGGAAAAAGGGGAAGTAATGAATCAGGTGAGGAGGAAACGTATGAATAAAAAATATTACCGGAGAGAACAAAACCGTCACGCTATATAGAAAATAATGACAACAGGAGGAAATGGATATGAGGTATAAAAAGAAGAAATGGCAGATCGTATCTGCAGCATTGGCGGCAATGATAGCGATGCAGTTATGCATACCGTCTGCAACGTTTGCGGCAGTCCCTGCAAAAAAGTTGAAAGTGATCACGGGATTTACGGAATTACCGGAGGAGGTCGCGCATATTCAGATCCCTGCGGATGCCGGAGAAAACTTTGAGGATTATCTGAATTTCCCGGAGACGATCGAGGCTTCGGTGGTGGAATATAAGAACGTGGATCATCAGAAAAATAATGCGGATCGCGATAAGGGCGCGGAAGATGAGAAAGCGGCAGCAGACGACCGTGATAAGAAAGAAGACTTTGGAATTGCTACCGGCAGTAATGCAAAGAAAGAAAATCTGAATGAGGAGGAAACTCCGGAAACAGAAAATTCAGAAAACGTGCCGGATAGCAATGATGAGGAGGAAGCAGATAAACAGGAAGTTCAGGAGAAAGACCAGCAGGGTACGTTTCTGATCGCGACCGACAGCAATGCCGGGGATTTTCTTGAGGATTATGAGTTTGAAGATGAGGAAATCTCAGAAGATATCCCGGTGCTGACGGATATCAGCGTTACTTGGGAGCCGGATGAGAACCGGGAAGATGAAAGTGGTTTCTATTATTATCTTCCGGTTCTTCCGAGAGAGTATATTTTGGCAGCGGGCGTGGAGCTTCCGGAGATCGAGGTCAGCATGGACGGCGGAATCGCTTTGCTGGCATCAACAGATACTTATAATATTGCGAATGGCGGTATCGTCATCAACAGCGACACATTGGAACAGTATAAGGATGCGACTATCACGGGAAGCAGTACGACCAATGTTATTCTGGTTAATGGTGTGGAGGCTACAATCACGATTTCGGATCTGGATATCCAGATTCCGATCGATAATAACGCTGAGACAGCAACTAACTGGATACCGGCGATCCGACTGGGAAATGGTGCAAACCTGAATCTGATTCTGGAGGGAGAAAACACGCTCAAGGGCGGTGATATGTGTGCGGCTATTGAGGTGCCGGAAGGCTGCACCCTGACGATCAGCGGAGAGGGAAGCTTAAAAGCAACCGGTGGAGTAGGTGCCGGAATTGGTGCGTCGAGCATGAGAAAGGGTTCCTTGGGGAAGATTGTGATCAACGGAGGCAATATCGAAGCTTATGGCAGCGGGATGGCAGCAGGTATTGGCGGCGGTTTAGAGGGCGGCATCGGTACCATTATCATCAACAACGGAACTGTGTATGCCAAGGGCGGACATGGAAGCTACCCCAAGGATATTAAAAATGTATACGGTGGAGCAGGAATTGGCGGTGGAGCGTACGGCTGCGTGGATCTGATTGAAATCAATGGTGGCAATGTGACAGCCTATGGAGGATATGTTACGAACGCAGGAAGACACCCCGGAGCCGCAATCGGCACTGGCGGCGGTGGAGCAAAACCGGTAGAAGATGGATACAAGTATGGTGAGATTGTGATCAAGGGCGGAACGGTTTCAGCCATTGCGTATAATAATGAAGTATATGCGATCGGTATCGGAGTGAAACCAGGCCAAGCGCTGCAGGAGGGTACCTTGGTGGGCTCCATTTCCATCAGTAATGAAGCAACAGTAAACTTAAATGGTGGTGATTATTTCCCGAAAAGTGAAAATCCCGGACTGAAAAACTATACCATTCAGGGCACGATTGCGGATGTACGATTCATCGAAAGCGCTTATCCGGTGACAATCAGCGTGGGAGAGATTACCTGGAATGCAGGGACGATGAAGGTGAGCGATTATCAAGTTACACTTAAGGCATCCAATTATCTGAAGCCATTAACGCCAGGGACACCGGTAACGGTAACGGTGACGGTTGGAGACTATGTTTATCAGATGGAAGCTGACGTTGCTGATGTTGATGATAAGAATGCAACGATCACTTTGAAGGCCGCAACTCCTCTTTATGAGACAAGATTAAAATTTGTTTCCACGGCGATCACGAGCGATCAGATATTACAGGCAACCGATATCACGATCAAGCAGGATGGTGAACCGTTGATCAATCAAAAAGGTCAAAGTGCAGCTATGGTCATTCCTTCCATGCAGATTTCGTATGATGAAGTGAACACGGGACATCTGACGGTATATCTGCCGGAAAATGAGAATAAAACAGAGATTTCGGTGACGGTACCGGGCTTAAATGACGGCAATCCGATCACAAAATCAGGTGAGACGATTTCGACAACAACACCAAATGAAATCGAGATGTTTCATGATGATACCGTGTGTAGTCATGAGTACTATAATGCAGATGGATTTTGTGAAGCATGTGGTGCATATCAGGAGCCCAAAAATTGGAAGGGATATTATGAGATTTATAATGCCGGTCAGCTTTTCTGGTTTGCAAAGCAGTTTAATGATGGTAAAATCCCTAATACGAGCAATCTGAAGCTGATGAAGGATATTAAGATCCCGGACGGATATGCCTGGACAAGCATTGGAGCCATAGCTGATGGTAAGTCTTTCAGGGGGACTATTGAGGGAAATTACCATGTAATTTCCGGACTGCGACCTGCTAATGACGGTACAAGTTCTAAGTACGGACTGGTGGCATGGATTAGACATGGGAGTGTACAAAATATAGGGCTGGTGTTGGAAGGTAATTGGACTTGCGGGTTGTGTCGTAACGCTTATGCTATCAACATTCAGAATTGTTTTGTAGTAGGAACAGATTTTTCAGATAGTTGTTCAGAGGGAACGGTGACTAATTGCTTGGCTGTATCAGGAAAACTGGAAGGAAATAAGTACCCGAATGATTATAGGGCTACTTTTACGAACTGTTATGAGACAAAAAAGAGTGATTATAGTTCTCCGGGTATTACTACTCTAGATAACGAAGAAAAACTGAAAAAACTGAAATCCGGAGAAATTGCCTATAACTTAAACGGTAATCAATCAGATGGTACGTGGGGACAGGTGATCGGAACGGAGGATTACCCACATTTCCGCAAGTACAGTAAGACGGTATATTATGATCCAGCTACTGGTACATATTCTAATAATAAGGCGGCAAGTATCACTTCCGCAGCTGTCACGGATATTAAGACGATTTCTGACAAAAAAGCGACTGCTACACTTAAGGCAACAGGAACTCCCGGAGCAGAGGTTAAGTTTTTCTTAACCTCCGGCGAGGATGAGCAGACAGGGACATTAGATGATATGTTCTTGAATGGAACGTTACTTAAGGAAAGCTCTTCCGGAAACTATGAGTATACTATTCAGGATTTAGCTCCGGACACAGAATATCATGTCAGACTGATGATTCAAAAGGAGGGTAAGTTATCTCTTGATGTAACCTATGTAAATTTCCAGACAGAAAAAGTGCAGCAGGAGGCACCTAAGGCTGCTGATGTTTCTATCAATTACGAACAGGAGACTTTAGAGAATAAAGCTTCCTGCGATCTGGAGTATGCTGCTTCTAAGGATGCACAGTCATGGACAACTATAAGACAGGGTGGTAAGGTTCGTCTGACAGGGCTGCTGAATAACATTCGTGAAAATGGTGGGTCTGTACCAGTCTATATTCGCAAGAAAGCATCCTCGTCCATGTCAGCCAGTGAAGCGGTTTTGGTGGCGGATTTGCAAACACAGGCGATTCCGGAAGAATCGAACAAGCCGAATATTGATTATCGGAAGGAAGAAATCACAATTTCCTCATCTTTACAGTATGTGATTGTAAACGGAACCAATACCTCTCCAAACTGGACATCTGCAAAAATGGGCAGTGAATCAGGAATTTCGATTACAGACATCATTTCTTCCGATCATGAGAGTACGGTTTATTATCGGTATGCTGCAAGCAACACGGATAAGAAATTTGCCGGAAAACCTGAAAGTATCACGATTCTTAAAAGAACGGCAGCACCGGCTGCAATAACTGAGGATGAGGTGGATATAACCGGTACGACGATTACCATAAACAGAACGAATCCGGAAAATGACATTGAGTATGGATACCGTGATGCAGATTCAGACGGAGCATTTACATGGATTGACGGTACGGAAATTCAGGGATTATATCCGGCACATGGATATCAGGTAACCAGCAGAATAAAGGCGAAAGAGAATGCATTTGCCTCTGAGAGAACGGAACCGCTTAATGTGTCTACCAAGGATACACTGAGAATTGTAGGAAACGGAACACCAAAGTGGAATGCGAAGGGGACCTATGGGGTTTCACTTGATAAGATTCCGGTTTCCCTGGCTTCTGGTTATGGTGTGTATAATGGTGCAAATCAACCGGTAGCCGGTACCTGGAGCTGGGAACCGGAAAATAGTAGTTCAGCATCTGGTATTTATCCGAATGTAAAAGGTAACAAGGCTTATACCGTGAAATTTACACCGACAGATTCAAGTGCTTCATACGATAGGACATTAACAGATTCCGTGGTACCGGAAATTTCTAAGTACTCACTGCAATTTTCAGTTGCGGTAAAAGATAAGACCTATGATGGCACGACAAACGCGGACATCTCCAGCGTGACCTTCGAGGGTAGCGTAACCTTGCAGAAGGACAAGGACTACACCGTGACCGCCAGCTTTGACGATGCCAGTGTGGGCAGCGGCAAGAACGTCACTGCCACAGTGACCCTGATGGGGCAGGCCGCGAAGAACTACGCCCTGAAGCAGAGCAGCATCACCACGACTGGCAACATCACCAAGGCCGCTGCGCCTGACTTCACCAAGGAGACTGCGCTTACCATTGTAAATGACTGCGAAAAGACCTACACTGTGACGCTCCCCGCCCTGCCCACGCTGGAAACTCCCAAAGAGTACGGTGCAGTGACCTACGGCGCACCAACGGTCAACTTGCCCAGAACTTATTACGCCGACGGTGCGAAGGTGGAAGATGGCAAGCTGATCCTGCCGATTCAGAAAAATGATGTGAAAACCACCGGCTCTGTGGGCACAGTGACCGTGGTAATCAAGAGCACGAACTATGCGGACATCACGCTGACCGTCAATGTCAATGCGACCAACAAGCTTGTCCCCACTGTTACGGCACCTACGGCAAACGCCCTGACCTACAATGGTGCAGAACAGGCGCTGGTTACAGCAGGCAAGACCACTGGCGGCACGATGCTCTACCGGCTTGACAATTCTGAGTGGAGCGAGCAGCTCCCCACAGCGAAAAACGCCGGGGAATACACTGTTTGGTATAAGGTTCAGGGAAACGCAGAGTACGCAGATGTGGCAGAACAAAGTTTGACTGTGACCGTAGCGGAGAAAGCGGTCACCGTTGCGGCGCTTGATAAGAGCGCTTACACCGGCAGCACCGCGCCCGACCTGAGCAGCCCGGAAGCAGATAAGGATTACAAGGTGGAAGGTCTGGTTGGTGCAGACACCCTGAGCGGCACGGTAACACTGGACTACGCGCAGACGCCGGATATGAGCAAAACCGGACAAACCAAAATCAACATTACTGGTACGCTGTCAAATGCCAATTATGCGATCACTTATGTTCCTGGAACGTTGACGGTTTCCAGCCAGCCTTCCGGCGGCGATTCCTCCTCTGGTGGTTCGGATGGCGGTGGAGGTTCCTCCTCCAGCGGTTCTAACGGTTCCGGCAACAATGATAACACCAACCAGCCGGAGGACAAGCCTCAAGCCCCTGTCACCGGTGAAACCAAACCCATACAGCCGGATAAAAACGGCAATGCGGCAGTGGATAACAGCTCTGTCCAGTCTGCCATCGACAAAGCCAAACAGGATGCGAAAAAGAACGGCACCACAGAGAAAGGGATTGCCGTTACCGTTCCCATCACCTCGGCGGCAGGCCAGACCTCTTTTAACGTGACCATCAAGGCGCAGACACTGGATCTGCTGGTCAAAGAAAATGTCCGGCAGTTTACCGTAGCAACAGACCATCTGGTTTCCGTCTATATCGGCATGGATACTCTGAAACAGCTGGATGCCGCCTCCGCTGGAGGGGACATTATCCTCCGGGCAGATAAGGTGGATGCCCTGCGCTCCACCGAGGCCAAAGCCGCTATCGGCACAAGACCGGTCTATGACCTGTCGCTGGTGTACCTCTCCGGCGGCAAAGAGACGCCGATTACCAGCCTGAATGGACATACCATCTCGGTGCGTTTGCCCTACACAGCGGCAAAGGGTGAGCAGACAGGTAATCTCTATGCAGTCTATGTAGACGATGCGGGCAAAGTGGAGTGGATTACCAGATCCAGCTACGATGCCAGCCAGAAGGCGGTGGTCTTTGAAACCAGCCATTTCAGCGTCTATGGCGTGGGCTACAAGAACCCTGCCCCGGCCTTTACCGACATTACCGGCCACTGGGCAGCAGATAACATCCTCTTTGCAGCCAGCCGGGGACTGCTCTCTGGCACAAGTGACACCACCTTTAGCCCGGGCACCGGCATGACCAGAGGAATGTTTGTGACAGCTCTGGGGCGGTTGGCGGGCATCAACCCGGACAGTTACCAGACCGGGAAATTCACCGATGTGAAAGCCGACGCTTACTATGCCCCCTATGTGAACTGGGCGGCGCAGAACGGCATTATGGAGGGTGTTACCGCCACTACCTTTGCGCCGGATACCAACATCAACCGGGAACAGATGGCGGTCATCATGGCAAATTACGCCAAAAAGCTGGGCTACGACCTTCCGAAAACCCTCCGGGCGGTGACTTTTGCGGACAACGCACAGATCAGCAACTGGGCGAAGAATGCGGTCAGAGCCATGCAGCAGGCGGGCATCCTGGCCGGGAAGAATGGAAATAAGTTTGACCCCAAGGGAACCGCTACCCGCGCCGAAGTCGCCACCGTCCTGCGGCGGTTTGTGAAGATCGTCATTGACCCGCAGACCGCAAATGGCTGGCAGCAGAACGACAGCGGCCAGTGGAGCTATTACAGAAACGGGGAACCAGTGAAGGGCTTGCTCTCCGACGACCAGAAGTGGTACTGGCTGGTCAAGGCTACCGGAATGATGTTTGCCGGCGGCTGGAAGCAGATTAACGGAAAGTGGTACTACTTCTACACAGACGGGACGATGGCGGTGAATACCACCATTGACGGATATACCATCGGCTCGGATGGTGCAAGAAAGTAACCTACAATAAAAAACGATTTGCCCGTATATCAGCGGACAAAGATAAACGCGGTCGGGGATCAAGAAACCCCACCGCGTTTGTTTTTTCTCTTGTTTTTCTCTGGTGTCCAGCATTTTATCAATCGGGGCAAGTGATTGAGCTGCCAAACGAGAAAACAATTTGTTGTCTTTTTTTAGACACTCTCCGTCACCTCACACAATATTATTTTACGATTTGCCATATTATGTGAAATGATTGTAGAGTGTAAATGCTAATATAACAGACATTAGCATCGTCAACATGACATATCTGGTTCGTTCGTCTTCAATCTGCCTAATAATACTTCTTATCGCATCAATCTGACGGCATTCGCCTCAATGTTTTTTCAATTTAGGTTAATATAGTTTAGCCATATACATCAGTGCTTCCTCTTTTCCAATGCCAACCCAATCAATCGATCCGCCTGATCTGCCATGAACAGCGGGATATTCAGCACATCATCGTCCAGTTTCAGATTGTCCAATGAGAAACGGATGCGAAGCTTGACCTTATCAGGGAACAGTTCCTTGAACTTCTTCATACTCTTGCTGGTTGTGTTGGCTTCAGATTTGACCTCCATGGGGAAGATGTCGTTCTTCCGTTGAACGAGGAAATCCACCTCGTAAGGTGGGTTGTTCTGGCTCCAATAACGGGGCATGACTTCAAACTGAGTAATTAAAGTCTGCAACACAAAGTTTTCGGTTAATGCGCCTTTGAATTCCGTAAATAGGCGGTTCCCTTCGCCAAAGGCAGTGGGGGCCAACTGTGCCAGACGGCGGAGCAGTCCCACATCTACCAAATAAATCTTGAAAGCAGACAAGTCATCGTAAGCTGCAATTGGCAAGCCGGGAGCTGAGCTGCGATAAATTTTATGCACCAGACGGGCATCCACCAGCCATTGCAAAGCATCCTCGTACTCACGGGCTCGTGCACCTTCCTTGACCACCTTATAGATAAACTTCTTGTTCTCCCTTGCCAGTTGAGAAGGAACAGACTTCCAAATCATTGAGATTTTCGGGAACTCGCTGAGATTAGGATGCTTGGCAAAATCACGCTCATAGGCTCCAATGATTCCGGACAATGCTTCCTGCATGGCAGAAACATCCCGTGCCTCCGTCCACATCAATACCGACTCCGGCATACCACCGGTGACATAGTACATCTTCAGCTTCTCATACAGCGGATTAAAGAAGGCGTCAGGGATAGGCTCAAGGGTATCCACCTGTTCCAGATACTGCGCCAGATTTTCATCACCGTTGGCAAGTAGAAACTCAGCGAAGGTCATTGGGTCGATCTGCATG
>OHBG01000472.1_pt1 | contig 19628 bp, 12 predicted proteins | sample 1577351 | NCBI WGS metagenome assembly OHBG01 (sample SAMEA3879596, study PRJEB24766) | human gut metagenome | biome: human-associated habitat; feature: feces | place: USA | collected 1985/1987 | reverse complement strand
AAAAGCAATACGATGGTTATCATTTCAGCGAAAACATGACGGATATTTACAATCCATTCAGTGTATTGAATGCCTTTGACAGCAAAAGAATCCGCGACTTTTGGTTCGCCACCGGCACGCCCACTTACCTGATTCGGCTGATGAACCACTTCAACGAGGGCATTGACGAACTAACGGGAAAGTATTACCGTTTGGATGAATTTGTCAATTACAAGGCAGATGCAGAATATCCGCTGCCGATGATTTACCAAAGCGGTTACTTGACCATTAAACATTACGACAAACGGCGCAACACCTTCGGACTTGACTTTCCGAACAATGAAGTTAAGAGTGGATTCCTGACCATGGTGGCCAACAATTACCTGCAATCGCGACAGGACAGCTGCAACACGGCACAGGACCTAGCATTTGCCCTGGAGGACGGCGAACTCGACCAGTTCCGCCAAATGCTCACGGCTTTCCTGGCCAGCATTCCTTACACCATGCGCCGCAAGGACGAGGAGCGTGAGCGCGAGCGGTATTTCCAATACACCTTCTATCTGTTGCTGCGACTCATGAGCGTCTATACCGTGTACATTGAAAAGGAGCAGAGCGAGGGACGCGTGGATTGCGTCATCGAAACGCCGCAATTTGTCTATATCTTTGAGTTCAAGCTCGATGGCACGGCTGCCGGGGCTTTGCAGCAGATTGAGGACAAAGGCTATGCGCGCGAGTACGAGGCCGATGCGCGACCAATTCACAAAATTGGGGTAAACTTTTCATCGGAAACGGGCACCATCGAGGGTTGGGCATGTGCGGAATAGGCTACAGACGCCCTCATGCCATACACCAACGACTTCAAGCACTTGTTAGGAATGCTCATTGAGGAACTCCTGAAATTTTAGTTTTGCGGTAGTCTACTTGCTTCACCACGCATGGTGCGGACGCTGACGCAGTGTCACCGTCTGCACCATGCGTTTTTTATAGTTCTATTTGCCTCGAAATGCACCTTTTTTTCGTCGGTTTCCTTCATTTTTAGTTTTTTTTCAAAAATATCCGCTTTTTATTTGGTTGTAATTGGCAAAATATCTACATTTGCACCGCTCTCAAGAAAATTAACACAGCATTTCATTTTTTGTTTGATTCATCTGCCTTTTGTACAGTCGAACTAACACTATGCAATGTTGACAATATAACGGTTGTATACAGCAGGTTGCCTTGCCTGTACTGCTCAATCGTATGCCTTAGGCAGACAGGACTTTACTTTACCTTACTTTCCTATCCTATCTCTTTCCTATCTTACGTCCCACTGCCCCACAACAACCTTCGAACTCATTTAATTAATCTATCTTATATGAACAAATTTACTTATTTGTTGTTGCTCCTCTTCTGTATGATGGGGGGGGTAGCTAAGGCACAGACAACGGATTTACCTGTGAAGTTGTCTACTGACACTGAAAAACATTATTATTACGTTAAAAATGTGCGCGATGCAGCATATTACGTAACGGTAGACCCTTCCGGATCAATTCAACAGCAGTTGGGTTCAGCTAATGCGTTTACAGCCAACAAGGAAAAAGCTTTGTTTACTTTTGAAAAGGCAGGTGAAGTTGCTGATGAATTAACTATCAAGGTTAATATCAACGGTACACTATACCCTGTTGGCGTTGTTACGCAGAAAAATATGGCGGATGGAGCACGCGTCAGTGCTTTCGGTAATGCGACCCCTGAATATGGAATCTGGAAACTTGAAGCCAATTCTGCTCAAACTGGTTATGTATTTATTTTCAAGAAGAATGGTAGCGATTGGGTACAGTCTTCATGGAATATGCACGGAGGTGCTGGAGCCAAAATTGCAACCTACCAAAAATCTGATGGAGGCTCTGATTGGAGTTTTGAAGAATATAGTATTTCGGAACAGTATACAGCATTGTTGAACAAGGCTAGCAATATGTATAATACTGCAATTGTGGTATGGTCAAAAGGACAAGAAGCTGATAATGCTCTTAAAAATGCTTTAGTTGCCAAAGAAAATCCTACTCAACAAGATCTTGATAATCTGCAAGCTGCAATAAATGCATATACAAATTTACCTGTAGAGCAGATGAATGCTATCAGCACCACTTTCAAAAACAAAATACACAGCACTTATATGCAGGTAGGTGAAGGACAATATGCAAGTAATCTTACAATAGGTGCACAGCACGGTGAGAAGGCTGTATGGGAAATCAAACCAGTGAGTGGAAATACGGCTAAACTTTACAATCCGGCAACTCAGCAATATATCGCCAAGATGAACAATGGTGAGTTAATTGCTTTAAATACGCGTCTGAATTTAACAGCAAATGAAGCTGACGCTGCTATTTATACTTTTGATTTAAACGAGAAGGATGGTGGTACTTACTATTTCAGTGCTTCTGATAATTCTACAGAAGATGCTAATAGATGTTTGCATGGTACAAGCTGGGGAGCAGTAGTAAGATGGGGCATAAATGCTGATGCCTCGCAATGGATTATCAATAAAACTATAGCTGTAAATTACGACTACTACATTGACAACGAAAAAATAACCAGCAAAGTTACTTATCAGGCTGTAGGCGAAGCTTATGCTGAGCCGCTTGCTTTGGCTTATGCTACAGTTGCATACGAAGGTCAGGGAACTATCACTGATGATACGAAAAATGTACGTGTAAATGTCACTGAAAATCTTCCTTTTGTAAAGACTACCGATTTACAAAATGCCAAGTGGTATGCTATTGATATGCATAGCAACCAAAATGCATACATGTGGGAATATGCAGCAGATGAACAAGATATAAAGACAACCGTTCCTGCCGGAAAATATACTGATTTGGATGTATTGAACAATGACAAATATTTTTGGTGCTTTAAAGGAAATGTTGTCAATGGCTTTGAAATCTACAATAAAGCTGCAGGTACTGAAAAATCGTTGAATACCACTACTGGTAAAGCACAGATTACAGCTGCTGCAGAACATACGTTGTGGAGAATCGTCCCGGCATCACAAGGAATTCAAGGTGCCACGTGCTTCACCACTAACGGTTCTCAATATTTAAACCATACTTCAGAACAGGTAGTGGGATATCATACAGCACCCGACCATGGTTCGTCTTGTCGCTTCTTCACTCCTGCTTCATTTGCTATCAATAAAGCTGAAACTTTTGCTAATATTCCTGAGGACGCAGTAGGTGGTTATTTGAATGTACACGAAATCGAACCTAAACTTACAGCAGCAGAGGCTGATGTATTCAGTTTTGAAAAGGCTATCGCTTTAGGTGAGGCTATTAAAGCATTGAAACCTAATGACAAGCAAGTAACTGCCGGTAAGTACTACCGCTTTAAAAAGGCTAACCAAAACTTCTACATTGGTGCAAAGGATACTGAAACTCCGTTCTGTAAAGAAGGTATAAATCCTAAGCAGCAGATTGACTTTGTTTGGAAAGCTGAGACCGCTACTGATGGAGGATTCTATCTGAAAAACGCAAATGCCGATGCCTACTTAGGACAGCCGGTTGACGCTCCGGGCAAAACGTTGTTAGCTACAGAACAGAGTAATGCCGGTGTTTACACATTCGATGATAAGGGTAATGCAACCTTTGCAATTGTAAGCGGTGAAAAGGCTCTTCAGCGCGAAGAAGGTGGCGAAACAGCTAACTGTTTGAACTATTGGGGTACTGCGCCTGAAGGACGTATTAAATGGTACATCATCGAGGCTACCGACGTTGAAGTGGCCCTCAACACTGCCGGTGATGCTTCATACGCTACCACTTATCTTCCCTTTGCAGTTTCTAACGTTGAAGGTGCAACTGCTTACATTGGTAAGGTTGTTAAGCAAGAAAATAAAAAGATTTTGCACGCTACGGCTATTGAAGGTGGTATTCCTGCCAACACGGGTGTTATCCTGAAGGGTGCTGCCAACGAAGACAAGGCTGTTTTGACGCTCGGTAAAGCTACTTCTGATGTTCAAAACAATGCTCTCATCGGTACGCTCGTTGAAAAAGATTACACGAACGAATTGGTATTCGGCGTAAATAATAATGTTGTAGGTTTCTACAGCATGGCAACAGGCAAGAAGATTGGTGCCAACAAGGCATACTTGGAAGCTGCTGCTCGAGCTATGAAACTCGTGTTCGACGGTGATGTAACGGGTATTGAAAACGTAATGGGCGAAGCTGCTGATGCTAACGCTCCTATCTACGACCTGACCGGTCGCCGCGTGATGAAGGCTGTGAAGGGTGGCTTGTACATCCAGAATGGTAAAAAGTTCATCGCTCAGTAATCAATATTTACATCAAATCTCTATAAAACGAAACAACAATGAAGAAATATATCAAACCTTCAATCGAAGTTATCAAGCTCCAAACTGAAGATGCTATCCTTACCGGTAGCGGAGATAAAACTATGGATTTCGACATCACTGCCGGTAAACAAGCCGAAAGTGCCTGGTCACAAGACAAAGGCTGGAGCAGCGATAATTGGAACTCTGAAGACTAATTGAAACGATTAAACGGCCAAAAACTCGCGAAGGGGTGACACTCACAATCAACCCCTTCCGAGCCAAAGCCAAAAGGCAGAAGGAATAAAACCGAACTGCTTGCTAACAATAAAGCGTAGGCGGTACACCAATAACGTGTGTATCGCCTACGCTTTTTTTTTAAAGTTTAAACGCAGGGCAGAACCCTAAACCATACCCAAAAGGCTGTGCTACAATCTGTACGGATTGCGGCACAGCCTTTTTATTTTGCACTATAGGCAGCCAAGCGAAGGCTGCACAGCAGGCAGAAAGGGCGAAGGACGTTAGTCAAAATCAGGAGTTTGCTGCCAGCCACCGCCATGACCCTGCTGGTGATGACCATGACCACGCTGACCCTGCGCCGGACGCTTGCCCTGATTCGGTTTGCGCTGCGGCGTACAGAAGATGCGAACCAACTGCTGCGGCGTCAGTTGCTTTTTGAACTGCGCGTAGTAATCACGCTTCACCTTCAGCGTCAGTTCATCGCGCTTCAACGCATTTTCCACACATTGCAAAGCCTCAGCATCGTTGAGCGCACACACGCCCGCCGGTTTGCCCTGACCCTTACCCGCAGGTTTACCCATGCGGTAAGTACGACGAATGCCCATGAGCGTGTCCTGATACGCCGCATACAGCGGCACGAACCATTGCTGCGTACGGTCGTCGAGTTGCAGTTTGTCGGCCAGGCGATTGGCCACCTTCGTACATTTTTCCATACGGTCGGCAGGTTTGGCAGTCTGCGCACGGTTTTGCGCGTAAAGCGCGGTGCAGCTCATGCAGGCAGCACACACAAGGATAGCTATTTTTTTCATAACAGAATCAACATTTAGCGGAAAGCAGGACAGCGGCAGCAAACAGTTTTGAACTGCGCCCCCACTCCCGGTATTTATTTAAGAGAGAGAGAATAAGTGTGCGCGTGGTGCACTGATTCCGGAAGTCAGTGTACTTACCAGCATAAAGCGTTGCAACGTCTTTTTTTCACACAATTATCAGTAAGACAGACAAAACGGCAAAAGGTTTAAGAAGGGTTCGAAAATTTCTGCCATGATTCCGACAGCAGCGTCCCCCCCTTCAGCAGGTGCAGACCATCATTAAGCCACTACTTAGCCGCTCAAAACTCGAATTTGTCACAGCGTTTTGCCGCCATATTGCCGATAAGTTTTACTTTTGCAGATAGAAAACCACTCAAAAATTTTTTTTTACTATGTTGCAAACCATTATTGACGCGGCCATTCGTGCCGGTCAAGCCATCATGAGCATATACACCCACCCCGACACCGACTGGGAAGTGGAACGCAAGGCCGACAACTCACCGCTGACACTGGCCGACCGAAAATCGCACGCAGTCATTGCCGAGACCCTGAAGCATACCCCCTACCCCGTGCTGAGCGAGGAAGGCGAACACCTGCCCTACGAAGTACGCCAACAGTGGGAAACGCTCTGGGTGGTCGATCCGCTCGACGGCACCAAGGAATTTTTGAAACGCAACGACGAATTTACCGTAAACATTGCCCTCGTTACGAAGGGCGAACCGGTGATGGGCGTGATTTACGTGCCTGCCACGCGCCGCCTGTACTGGGGCGAGGCTGGCAAAGGTGCCTTTACCGCCGAGGTCGATGCCGACACGCTGCAACCGCAGCAGGCACAGCAGTTGCCACTGCCGGGTGCCACGCAAAACCGTCCGTTCCGCGTAGTAGCTTCGCGTTCGCACCTTTCGGCCGAAACGCAGGAATTTATTGACCGCCTGAAGGCCGCACACGGCGAAGTGGACACGGTGAGTGCCGGCAGTTCGCTGAAACTCTGCCTGGTGGCCGAAGGAAAGGCCGATGTGTACCCCCGCCTGGCACCTACCATGGAATGGGACACGGCCGCCGGTCATGCCATTGCCCGGGCCGCAGGCTGCACCGTGATGCAGGCCGGCACCACCGAGCCTTTACATTACAACAAGGAGAACCTGCTCAACCCCTTCTTTGTGGTGAGCCACTCCTGATTATATGCTAACACGCCTCTATACTTAACTATCAACTATGAGTTTTCAGTCGATATTCGTGGTCATTGTCCTACTATGCGTAGTGCTGGCTCTGATCAAGGACCACATGCGCCCGGGGCTTGTGTTACTTTCGGGAGCAGTGGTGTTTCTGTGTGCCGGCATTCTGTCGCCACGCGAAATGCTTGAGGGCTTTGCCAACAAGGGAATGATAACCGTGGCGATGCTCTTTTTGGTGAGCGAGGGGGTGAGGCGTTCGGGCTTGCTCGAAAAGTTGCTTTACCGCCTGCTGCCACAGCGCGGACGGGCCGGCCTCCGGCAAACGCAACTGCGCATGCTGCCGGTGGTGTCGTTCATTTCGGCTTTTCTGAACAATACGCCGGTGGTGGTGATATTTGCCCCCATGATTAAGCGGTGGGCCGAAAAACACAAGGTGGCGGCTACGAAACTGCTCATTCCACTGTCGTATGCCACCATACTGGGCGGCGTTTGCACGCTCATCGGCACCAGTACGAACCTCGTGGTTCACGGCATGGTCATCGATGCGGGCTTCAGCGGTTTCGGCATGTTCGAACTGGGCAAAGTGGGCCTCATCGTGTGCCTTTGCGGTTTGGCCTACATTCTGCTGGTGTCGAACCGGCTGCTGCCCGATCAGCGCACCAACCGCGACGAGCTGACCTCGACCGAGGAGCGCGACAAGGGTCTGCACCGCGTGGAGGTGGTGCTGGGAGCGCGTTTCCCGGCCATCAACAAACGCATTTTCGATTTCGACTTCAAGCAGAAATACGGGGCTACGCTCCTTGAACTGAAACGTGGCGGACAAACCATGATTATGCACGACATGCGCCGCGAACGCTTTCGCGATGGCGACACGCTGGTGCTGCTGGCCGACGACAGCTTTATGCAGAACTGGGGCGATTCGTCGTTCTTCCTGATGGTGTCGAACGGCAAGGAGCAGGAGGCTAAAATGCCACAGTGGAAACGGGTGACATCGGTGATTTTGCTGCTGCTGATGATTGTGGGGGCTACGGTGGGCGAACTGCCTGCGGTGCGCGCGGCTTTTCCGGACATGAAGCTCGACATGTTCTTCTTCGTGAGCATCGTCACCATTATCATGGCGTGGCTGAACCTTTTTCCGGCGCGTAAGTACACCAAGTTCATTTCGTGGGACATACTCATCACCATTGCCTCGGCCTTTGCCATCAGCCGTGCCATGCAAAATTCGGGCATGGCCGACGCCGTGGCACAGTTTGCCGTGGGGCTGAGCCACGATTACAGTCCGCTGGTACTGCTGGCAGTGATATTCATCATCACCAATGTGTTTACGGAGCTGATGACGAACAATGCGGCGGCAGCCCTGGCATTTCCGGTGTCGCTATCGATTGCAGAACACATGCAGGTGAGTCCGATGCCATTTTTCGTTACCATTTGCATGGCGGCTTCGGCCAGTTTCAGCTCGCCCATCGGCTACCAAACGAACCTGATTGTGCAGGGTATCGGCAACTACCGCTTTGGCGACTTTGTGCGTATCGGTTTGCCGCTGAACCTTATTTCGCTCATCATTACGTTGATTTTTGTGCCTATGTTCTGGCCGTTTTAAGGTCGCAATTCCCCCATTCGTCGGGGGTGCATCGACTACTTTTTTTAAAAAAAACGAAGATTATGAAGAAAATCAAGAATCCCTACTTACACCTCGAGGGCTACAACTGCTTTGGCTGCGCGCCTGAAAATCCGTTGGGCGTGAAAATGGAGTTTTACGAGGACGGCGACGACATTGTGTCGATATGGTCGCCGCGTTCGGAATACCAAGGTTGGCTGAACACCCTGCATGGGGGCATTCAGAGCGTGCTGCTCGACGAAATTTGTGCCTGGGTGGTGATGCGTAAAAAGCAGACGGCAGGAGTGACTTCGAAAATGGAAACGCGTTTTTTGCGTCCGGTCAGCACCAACGGGGGCGACCTTACGCTGCGTGCGCACCTGGCTGAGGAGCGGCGCAACATTTTGCTCATTGATGCGGAACTTTACGATGCGGAGGGGCAGTTGTGTACGCAGTGCCGCTGCACCTACTTTGCATTTCCGCAAGAAAAGGCGCAAAAGGATTTTCATTTCGTGGCGTGCGAGTTAGAAGAGTAGCCTAACACGTCCGTGTTTTTTTGTGTGTGGGCGAAATACACGGTTTGTAATCCGTATATATATATCTTTACGCATGTATGGGTCGGGGGGGAGCGCATTATCTGGCGCATCACACGGTATGCATAAGCCGTATATATCGTTAGCCAACCCTCGATTTACGCATGTATGGGTCGGGGGGCGTTGCCCCTATTCCGACGTTCTGCCCTTACAGGGCGCGAATGTAATAAAACCCAGTCATCGGGGGGGGACCCAGGGTGTCGTTCACTCCGTTCACTATACCCTGGGCTGAGATACCCTTGCCCTTACAGGGCGCCACGGTTTCAAAACCTTCGAATAATTACGGGGCGTTGGGGTTCCTGAATAGGGCGCCGCGGTTTCAAAACCTCCGAATAATGACGGGGTACTGCGGTTCTAAATAGGGGGCAGCGGTTTTAAAACCTCCGAATGCCAACCGGATTTTTGCTACTCATTTTTTCTGTCATCATGGGTTGAATCTATTGTAATGTAGCCCATGAAATTGCTATTGACTTGTGTATGCAACCCCTTTACGGCACTATTTAATTACATTCTGAAACGAACGTTTAGCGAATGTAAGAGATTTTTCCAAATTTACACGATTGGGCAATTTTTACCTATCAAAATGAAAGTATCTCACTGCAATACTTAATTTTTTTGGATAAAATTGCATATTATGTTTGCTGATTTAAAAAAAGCCCCTATCTTTGCAAAAATCCATGTTGGGCTTCACCTCAGCAAAGCTCTTGAAATGAAAATTTTAAAGCGTGCGTGTGTGGCCCACGAACAACTAAAGGTGTGTTGTTCAACCAAATAAGTTACTTTCGGTTTTTGAAAAAGAATCAACCTTCATTCCGCTCCTTTTCGATATCAAGTAAAGCTGCGCATGTGGAAGGCAAAGCTACGCATGTAGAAGGCACACTTCGCAATTCCCCCTTTCGATGGATTGCTGTAGAGGTTGCCGGTGATGAAGGCGGATTTTGTTAAAAAGAAAGCAACCAACACTTACAAGCTGAATAGAATGGCTAAATCTAACACAGGAACAACTATGTTTCTGTGTGCTTTGCTGTCTGATAATGTATGCTCTTGCTACAAAATCGTGAACAAAGCCCCTTGTTAGCCCCAATCAGTTAAGTAGCTTTCAATCCTCTTTAGTCTATAAATGTTTAATTTAATGGTTATATTATGAACAAAAAGTTAGTGCTCTTGGGAGCCGGTTTACTGCTTACGGTAGCCACGGCTTTAGCTCAGCAGCATGTGACGGGTAAAGTAACCGATTCGCACGGCGAACCCATCATGGGTGCTACTGTGCGCGTGGCCGGTACCAAAATTATTACGACCACCAACGCAAACGGTACTTTTAAGCTCACTAACGTGCCTGCTTCTGCTAAAAAGATTCAGGTGTCCTATATCGGTATGGAGTCGAAGACTCTCGATGTAGCAGGCAATGTAGAAGTAGTGCTTAAGGACAACGAACTGGGCGAAGTCGTAGTCGTAGGTTACGGTACGGGACAGAAGCTCGGAACGGTTGTCGGTTCAGTTAAAAAGGTGGGTAGCGAACAAATCGCAGATAAACCTGTGCCCAACGTAGCTGATGCTCTTCAGGGTAAGGTGGCCGGTTTGAGCGTATCGACCATGTCGGGTGACGTGGGTGATGTGAACCAGACTGCCATGAAGCTCCGTGGTACCGGTTCGCTCGGTTCAAGCAATGCACCGCTCATCGTAATTGACGGTTCGCCAGCCAACAGTGCCATGTTCCAGATGCTTAACGATAACGATATCGAGAGCATTACGACTCTGAAGGATGCTTCGGCAACGAGTATCTACGGTTCACGTGCTGCCAATGGTGTAATTTACATTACCACCAAGAAAGGACGCGCTAACGAAAAAGCACAAATCACGGTTGGTCAGACCGTAGGTTGGAGTCAGTTGGCTCGCGGTATCGGTGACCCGATGAACTCGAACGAACTCTTGCAGTTCCAGCTCGAAAACGGTATCATCACGACCGACCAATATACGAAATACAAACTCCACGGTGCCAACACGAACTGGCAGAAGTATTTGTTCGACAATGCCGCACCGATGTATAACACCGACTTCTCAATTCGCGGTGGTTCGGGCAATACTACTTATTTCGTGTCGGCTTCGTACATGAAGCAAAAGAGTTTGACGAAGGTTTCGCACTTCGACCGTTACACCGTACGTACCAACCTGGATACGAAACCCAAGGATTGGTTGACCTTCGGTGTGCGCCAGAGCATCGCCTATACCGACCGTGCTTCAGACTTGTACACTAACGAAAGCCAAATGGGTGGTGGTAATGCCGCTATAGGTGCTATTCTGTATCCTTCATACTGGGATCCTTATACTGAAGGTGATAAGCCTGGTTTGTACTGGGGTAGCACCATGTATCATGTGCCTTACATCATGGCACACCAGCCCTCTTCGATTAACGACATCGTTTATAACGGAACCGCATACGCTCAGATTACGCCGGTTAAGGGCTTGACGCTGAAGTCGCAGTTGGCTTTGAATGCTTTCGATACTCGTTTGTCAGAAAATGTGTTACCTAGTCACCCACTTATGCAGGGTACCGGTCAGGCTTCTGAAAGCCATAGCCGTTCTGCTATGTGGACGATTACGAATACAGCCGAGTACAAAATTAAAATTGCCGATAAGCACAACCTTACGCTTTTGGCCGGTCAAGAAGGTATTAAGTATAGTTCGAAAGGTTTCGACGTTATGGGTAAAGGTACGACTGACGACCGTTTGCCGACTTTGGGTAACGTAACTTCTGGTGAAAAACCCGGATATTCTTCGGCTAAATACGAATACCTGTCGTTCTTCGGTCGTGTTGACTATAACTTCAACGATAAGTATTTCCTCAACTTTACCATCCGTAACGACCAAAGCTCACGCTTCGGTGCCAACAACCGCGGTGCCAACTTCTACAGTGGTGGTTTGATGTGGAACATCACGTCTGAAGACTTTATGAGCTCAACACGCGGCTGGTTGACCAACTTGCAGTTCAAGGCTACCGTGGGTTCAACGGGTAACTCGGAAATCGGTAACTACACCAGCCTCGGCCTGACGGGTCAGACCCAGTATGGCGGACAACCTGGTTGGGTGCTTGCACAGCCCGCCAATACCGAACTCGGTTGGGAGAAGCAGGTTCAGACCAACGTTGGTTTGACCGCCCGCCTGTTCGACCGCTTGAGCGTAGACTTCAACTTCTACCACCGCAAGACACTTGACATGCTGCTTGGTGTACCCCTTCCCACCACTACCGGTTTCAGCTCACAGTCGGTGAACGTCGGTGAACTTTCAAACCGCGGTGTGGAATTGGAATTGAGCTACGATGTGGTGAACAATCGCGACTTCTACTTCAACGTATATGCCAACTACGCGTTCAATAAGAACAAGGTAGATGAGTTGTTCTACGGTTTGAAGGAATGGCCCATGCCCGACTATTTGCTTAACTATACTGTAGGTAAGAGTATTGAATTCTACATGCCTATTTACGCCGGTGTCGACAAGAACGACGGTGCGCCCATGTGGTACAAGCCCGGATTCAAGGGTGAAGCCGGTTACGACTACAACCCCGAAACCATGACCAAGACTTACAGCGATGACTTGGCTCAGCTGACGGGTAAGTCGCAGGATGCGCCCCACAATGGTGGTTTCGGTTTCACTGCTTCATGGAAGGGCTTGTCGCTGAACGCTGACTTTGCCTTCTCATTGAAGAAGTATATGGTAAACAACGACATGTTGTTTGCAGCTTCATCACATAATGCAGCCGGTGGTAACAACCAGGATAAGAGCATGCTCCACATCTGGAAGCGTCCGGGCGATTTGGCCGAACTTCCCGGTTTCCAATACCAGACCCAGTTCGACACCCACTTGCTCGAAAACTCTTCATACCTCCGTTTGAAGAACTTGACGCTGAGCTATGATTTGCCCAAGCAGTGGATGGAGGCTACAAACTTCTTCGACAATATCCGCTTCACGTTTACGGCACGTAACGTATTCACCGTAACGAAGTACAAGGGTGCTGACCCCGAAGCGGCTGTTAACCTCTCAATAGGTCGTTATCCCGCAACTCGTAACTTCACTTTAGGTGTTGACTTGAGCTTCTAATTTATGTGCCGTTTGCTTGAAACGTACATGAAATATCCCTATTTTTCAATTCTTCCCTGCAGCCTCACGACTGCAGGGAGAACGAAAAAACAAAGGTGAAACGCATGACGTAAAATAGTGAATGGATAATTTTACACGACACAAAATGAACAAACATATTTTCAAAGCAATGTTGTGCACCGCTTTGGCAGTGCCAACCTTGGTTTCGTGCGAACTCGATCAGTATCCCGAAACCAGTCTTCCGACTGAAAAACTTTGGACAGAGGTATCCGATGCTACCAACTTTGACATTGGTTTGCTCTCTTGTCTTCGCGATGCTGCTTGTGGTGGCTATGGCATTGTGGCAGAAGCTCAGTCAGACTTGTTCAATTTAACTTCAAAGTCTGGTGCCTATATGCAGGTCGCCAACTGGACTTTTACCACTGCGCAATTCGAGGGTAACGGACTGTGGAGCGGTTCTTACAATATGATTGCCAATGCCAACAATGTTATCAACAACATTGACCGCTTGAACGATAAAGTGGCAGGCAATAAGAAAGATTCAACGATGCTGAAGCAATTCAAGGCCGATGCCTACTTTGCACGTGCTTACGGTTATGCCAACATGGTGACGCGCTACTGCAAGAACTACGATGCTACTACGGCTGAATCTACGCTTGGTTTGCCTCTTGTTTATACGGTAGACGTGTTGGCGAAGCCTAACCGTGCTTCGTTGGCTAAGACCTACGAACAGATTCTTGCTGACTTGAAGGAAGCAGAAGCTTGCTTCGGCGATAATACGGACATTATGCCAGACCGTCCCAGCATTCACACGGTGCATGCCCTCCGCGCTCGCGTTTACTTGCAGATGAAGCGTTATCAAGATGCTATCAACGAGGCTAAGAAGGTGATGGCAGTGTTCCCCCTTATCGACAATGCCGATGATTTTGCCAATATGTGGTACATGGATGAAGGTTCTGAAATCATCTATCAGCCTACGTTTACTGACAAAGAACGCATCGGTACTTACGGAGCTTTCATTGGTTATGACTTGATAAACGATTGTTTCTCGTGCTCATACCTGCCTACGCAGGGTTTGCTCGACTTGTATGAAGCCGATGACTATCGTCTCTCTGCTTACTTCATTCCTGGTACTGCATCTTCGGGTATTCAGGTGGTAAACGCTACGGTAGTAGGTAAGTTCCCTGGTAATCCTACAATTTTGAAGCAGGGTGAAGTGGAAGGTCAGACCTTCTACAACATGACGAAGGCTTTCCGTGTAGCTGAAATGTATCTGATTGCAGCCGAGGCTCAGTATAACTTGAATCAGACCGAAGGCGGCTTTCTGAATGAGCTCCGCCAGAAGCGTGGTGCCAAGGCTATCAAGGCTACCGGTGAGGCACTGTTCCAGGAAATCAAGAACGAATGGGCACGCGAAATGTGCGGTGAAGGCTTCCGTCTGGATTGTTTGAAGCGTTGGGAAAAAGGCTTTAGCCGTATGCCGGCTCAGCAACTTGAGGATGGTTTCCTGAATAAGCAGCCCGGTTTCCAGAACCTGACTGTAGGTGCTGACGACTTCCGCTTTGTTTGGGAAATTCCCGCTCAGGACTTGCAGGCCAACAAGAATTTGGTGCCCAACTGGTCCAAAAAATAGGAAACTCAGTCTTTTTCAACCTCAAGTTGGAAAAGGTAAGCGGTTTCTATATTATAAATCATAGGATTCAGTCGGCTGAGTCTTCACTGGTTCAGCCGACTGACTTTAAAGAACCAATCAATTTCGATTCACATGAAATCCTATATCAAAAATTTGTCAATGGCCCTTGTTGCGGGTCTGGCTCTCGTTTCATGTAACGAGAACTTCGACGAAGATATGCCTGCCATCAACTATCCCGAAAAACCGTCATTGGGTATTTGGGAAAATGACCTGGCCGGTGAAAACGATGTAAAATATACCGTTAACCTGACGCTCAATGAAAAGGGTGATACCATTTGTGACGTGACAACCTTCGATCCCGTATCGAAGCGTACCAACGTATTTAGTAATGGTAAGACTACTTACGACAAGCGTGTGGGTATGATTGTAGTTGACTACGAAGATTCACCCTTAGATGGTCCTGCTCGTGTGGCTATTAACTATACCAACGACTTGCAAGGTCGAATCATCAACATTTATCGCAATATTGTAGGTAGTTTTACAAGTGCTGCCAGTTTCGTACCTGCTGAAGCCAAGTCGGTTTCGGTATATGGCGACTGGGAATTGGCTGATGGAACGAAGGTAAACTTCAGTTCCGAAAATGGCAAGGCTACGGTAAATGGTGCTGAAGGTACTTACAACTATGCCGGTACTGAAGGTACGGTAACGGCTGGCAGTAAGACTTACAAGTTCAATCTGAACGATAAGGGTCAGATGTTCTTTACTGAAAACGGTGGTCAGGCACAGTATGCCAAGCACGTGATGACGCCGCTGCCTGATGACTGGGTTGAGTATGCTGTAGGTGTTTACCAGAGCTGGTTGTTCGATGCGCAGCCCGATATAATCATGGAGTACTCAGAATATCGTTCAAAGGGTCGTATCACTGGATTGTATGTTACCAACAAAACCAAGACTTTCCTTTGGAAAAAGGGTTCGTCAACTGTGACTTTGCTTGATGAATCGTACGAAACCGGTTATGGTATGAATGATGGAGCTGGTAACCAGCATCAGATTATTGGTTATCCGAATCCTCTTTCTAACACTGATTCACGTACTGCTATGTATTCAAACAGCGGCTATGGCATCTTCTCTTTCGGTATGATGTATGGCGACAAGAACGTCGGCTTCATCGGCCCGGCTAACCAAGGTGATCCCATGGTGGATAAGTACATCATCAAAGAAGTATTTGAATAATTGTTGGGCATAAGCCCCATGTAATTGATAAAAGGCTACATTCCCTGATTTTTGGGAATGTGGCCTTTTTTGCTTATATCTTTGTGGTGTATTGCCTAAGCGTTCGGTATTTGCTACTTTTCTGTGCGAAATACTTACAAATTGCGCAAATAATCGTACCTTTGTATAATGTAGGATGCGGTTCGGTAGTCCTTCGCTCAAAAGCACGCTTTTGGCTTGGTACTACGCTCACCTTTCACTACCTTTGTATACGAATCAGTTCGACTGCATTGTTCGCAATTTTACCAAGAACCAACCAAAATAAAATTCAGAGATTTTGATGAATACAAAACTGATATGTTGGCTGATAGGTATGCTTTGCGCACTGACCCTTCAGGCGCAGAACGAATATCCTACGGCCAATCCCACCATGACTTACGTGGATGCCGATGGGGCAGAACAAAACGAAATGCAATACGACGGGTCGGCCCCCTTCAAGGCTACGTTTAAAGCCAATCCCGAAAACGTGGGTAACTATACGCCCCTGTATGAATGGCGCTTTACACGTAACGGAGAGTCGGCCCCTTTCCTGGTGCGTAACGACGAGGATACGGAGTTTGACTTTAACCAATCGGGCAGTTATACGGTGGAACTGCTCATCAGTTTTGTGCAAGGTACTGACACCATTGAATATGTGATGGACCAACCCTTCAGTGTGACGATTTCTGAATCAAAACTTGAAGTGCCTAATGCCTTTACACCCAACGGCGACGGCATCAACGATGTGTTCCGCGTGAAAGAAGGCTATAAAAGCATCATCAGCTTCAAGGCACAGGTGTTTAACCGATGGGGTAAAAAACTCTATGAGTGGAGCGACCTGGAAGGTGGATGGGACGGAAAGTCCGGCGGTAGCAATGTGCCCGACGGGGCTTACTACCTGCACATCCAGGCCCGTGGCGCAGATGGACGTAAATACCACATTAAAAAAGTAATCAATCTGTTGCGCGGATTTACCGAAACGAACGGTGCCGCACAATGAGAAACACCACGTAAAGAAGTAACGATGACGCAATCGAAAATAGAGATACTTGGCGCAAAAGTGCACAACCTGAAAAATGTGGATGTGACGCTGCCGCGCTACAGCCTGAGTGTGATTACCGGACTGAGTGGTTCGGGTAAAAGCTCTTTGGCTTTCGATACGCTTTATGCCGAAGGACAACGACGCTACATCGAAACCTTCTCGGCATACGCCCGGAATTTCCTCGATAACCTGGAACGACCGGATGTGGACCATATTTCGGGACTGAGCCCGGTAATCAGCATCGAACAGAAAACCACGAACAAAAACCCCCGTTCGACGGTGGGAACGGTGACTGAAATTTACGACTTCCTGCGTTTGCTCTATGCCCGCGCTGCCGAGGCTTACTCGTATGCTTCGGGCGAACGCATGATTAAATACACCGAAGAGCAGATTGTCAGTTTGATACTCGATGCTTACGAAGGACACAAGGTATACTTGCTGGCACCCTTGGTAAGGGCACGCAAAGGACACTACAAGGAGCTCTTTGAAAACGTGAGACGCAAGGGTTTCCTGACTGTTCGCGTTGATGGCGAACTGCGTGAGGTGGTGAGCGGCATGAAGCTCGACCGATACAAGAACCACGACATCGAAGTGGTGGTGGATAAACTTGCGGTGCAGGCCAAAGACGAAGAACGGCTGCGCAAAAGCGTGGCGCAAACCTTGCGACAGGGCGAGGGACTGATGATGATTCTGGATGCTGCCGACGGTAAAACCCGCTTTTACTCAAAACAGCTGATGTGTCCGACTACCGGATTGGCATACAGGGAACCTGCCCCCCATAACTTTTCGTTTAATTCGGCTCAGGGAGCCTGTCCGCGATGTAAGGGGTTGGGCTATGTGAGCGTGATAGACTACGAAAAGGTGGTGCCAGACCCTAAAGTGAACATACGAAATGGTGGTCTCGCTCCCTTGGGAAAATATCGCAATGCTTTGATTTTCTGGAAAATCGAGGCGCTGCTCTTGCCTTACGAGTGTGACCTGAAAACGCCGATTGCCGACATTCCCGAAGAGGCAATGAACGACATATTTAACGGCACGACCGAACGCTTGCGTATTCCGGCCTCGATTGCTCATACTACTGACGATTACTATGTGGAGTACGACGGGCTGGCTAAATACATTGCCCAAATGGCTGATGCCGAAATGACGGCAGCGTCGCAGCGTTGGGCTGAACAGTTTTCGACGACGGCGGTGTGTCCGGAATGTCAGGGCGCACGCTTGAACCGTGAGGCACTGTCGTTCAGGTTTGCCGGCAAGAACATTGCGGAACTGGCCAATATGGACATTGCCGAGCTGTATGAGTTTCTGAGTCAGGTGGAAACGAAACTCGACAAAAAAAGTCGGGCCATTGCTCATGAAATTCTGAAAGAACTGCTGACACGTTTGAAATTCCTGCTTGACGTGGGACTGGATTATCTTTCGCTGTCGCGTTCGTCGGTGACGCTGTCGGGCGGTGAAAGCCAACGTATCCGACTGGCTACGCAAATCGGTTCGCAGCTGGTGAATGTGCTTTACATCCTTGATGAACCGAGTATCGGCTTGCATCAGCGCGATAACGTGCGACTGATTCATTCGCTTCAGGAGTTGCGCGACTTGGGCAACACGGTGGTAGTGGTGGAACATGACAAGGACATGATGATGGCTGCCGACTATATCGTGGACATGGGACCCCGCGCCGGACGATTGGGCGGTGAGGTGGTATTTCAGGGTACGCCCCGCGAAATGCTGGGCTGCGAAACGCTGACTTCACAATACCTGAACGGGCAGCGGGCCATTGAGGTGCCTGCGGTGCGCCGCAAGGGCAATGGCGATGTGCTGACGCTCGTCGGGGCCAGAGGAAATAACCTGAAGGGTGTGACGGTGCGTATTCCGCTGGGTACGCTGGTTTGTGTGACGGGTGTGTCGGGTAGCGGAAAGTCGACGCTGATTAACGATACTTTGCTGCCTATCCTTTCGCAACACTTTTACCACTCGCTGCGTGAGCCTTTGGCATACGATCGCATTGAGGGACTTGATAAGGTGAACAAGGTGGTGGCTGTGGACCAAAGTCCGCTGGGCCGTACGCCTCGTTCGAATCCGGCTACTTACACGGGAGTGTTCTCTGATATCCGTGCGCTCTTTGTGAACTTGCCCGAGGCTAAAATCAGAGGTTATAAGCCCGGACGTTTTTCGTTTAACGTGCGTGGCGGCCGCTGTGAGGTGTGCAAGGGCAATGGTTACAAAACCATCGAAATGAACTTTCTGCCCGATGTACTTGTGGCTTGCGAGGCTTGCCATGGCAAACGTTACAATCACGAAACGCTGGAGGTGCGCTTCAAGGGTAAAAGCATTGCCGATGTGCTGGATATGACGATTAACCAGGCGGTGGAGTTCTTTGAAAACGTGCCGCACATTTTGCACAAAATCAAGGTGTTGCAGGATGTGGGACTGGGCTACATTAAACTGGGACAAAGTTCGACGACGCTCTCGGGCGGCGAAAGCCAACGTGTGAAACTGGCTACGGAACTGTCGAAACGCGACACGGGACAAACGATTTACATCCTTGATGAACCCACAACGGGACTTCACTTCGAGGATATCCGGGTGCTCATGGATGTGTTGCAGAAGTTGGTGGAGCGAGGTAACACGGTAATCGTGATTGAACACAACCTTGATGTAATCAAAGTGGCCGACTACCTGATTGACATGGGACCTGAAGGCGGACGTGGAGGCGGACAGTTGCTGTATGCCGGTACGCCCGAAGGATTGGTTGAGGCTCAGGTGGGTTATACCTGGAAATTCCTGAAGGATGAGTTGCAGGCGGTAGCTCCTTTGGCGCAGCCGACCAACGAAGCCCCATCAATTTGAAACTACGATTGATACTTTTAAGTAGGTGTTCAAAATTATTTTATATAATTCTATCGAAGTATTTTTACTT
>OHBG01000467.1_pt1 | contig 19735 bp, 24 predicted proteins | sample 1577351 | NCBI WGS metagenome assembly OHBG01 (sample SAMEA3879596, study PRJEB24766) | human gut metagenome | biome: human-associated habitat; feature: feces | place: USA | collected 1985/1987 | reverse complement strand
CTGGCTTGCCAGCCACGATTCCTGCTGCCACCGCTGCTTCTATTCCATTCATTCCACCTGTATTAGGCACAATGACGCTCTTTACATTTTTTATAATATTTCCGCTTACCTCTACTCTCACCTGTGAGGGATTCTTCCCAAGCTCCTGTCTGGCAATCGAAGCTGCGTAAGCAAGTGCAATCGGCTCTGTACACCCAAATGCAGGTATCAATTCTTCTTTCAGTATCTGAATATATGCTTCATATTGTTCATCATGCAGTACCATGTTAACTTCTCCTATTGAATTGAACTGTTTAGAGATTCTTCTTGATCTCCATCAGACTTTTATCCTGCTGTGCGGCTATCTTTGCAAGATCTTCATACTCCGGTTTACGTCTTACGGTTCCATACCCTTCGGATACTTTAGTATGTACAATTCCATAGGGTGTCTGTGTCTCTTCTATTCTTCTGTCCAAAATGTAACGCTGTATTTTCTTCTCACGGATTCCTATGGTAGTCGTATGCTTGAAGATCAGCTCCAGCATCTCCTGTCTTTTTGCTGTATCACACAGACAAGTCAGAAGGATTCCCGGTCTGTTCTTCTTCATTCCTACTGCTGTGGTAAATACTTCTCTGGCTCCATGCTCCAGCAGCATATTCATAGCATAGGCAATTTCTTCACCAGTCATATCATCCATATTGCATGATAATTCACAGATTTCACCCTCTGTATTCTGCTGCTCTCCCATAAGGACTCTGACACAGTTTGCCATCTCGAAATCCTTATTGCCCATACCATAGCCAATCTGCTTTACCTGCATAGCCGGCATAGGTACGAATTCTGTTACAAAATGCTTCAACAAGGCTGCGCCTGTCGGCGTACACAGCTCACCCTGTATCTGACCGCCATAGATCGGTACATCCTTCAATATCAATGCTGTTGCCGGCGCTGGAACCGGAAGTATGCCATGGGCACATCTTACCTGACCGGAACCTACATGTACTGGAGAAGCCAGTATACGATCCGGATGCAACTCTTCTATCAGCATACATACTCCCACAATATCCGCAATGGCATCCATCGTTCCTACCTCATGAAAATGAATCTCAGATACTTCTCTGCCATGCACCTGACTCTCTGCTTCTGCAATCAGACGATATACAGCAGTAGCATGCTCTTTCACACTGTCTGATACCTGAAGATGAGAGATGATATGCGCAATCTCAGCCATACTTCTGTGGGAATGTGTGTGATGATGCTCATGATGGTGGTCATGTTCCTCATGGCTGTGACTATGTTCATGCACTTCCTCACCCTCCGATATGCCGTTTACTCTGACTTCGATATGGGTTCCTACAATACCGCACTTCACAGCCTGTCTACATTCAAATGTCACATCCGGTATTCCGATTTGTGACAGCCGTGTCATGAATCCTTCCGTATCAGGATGAAGCTCTGACAAAGCAGACATCAGCATATCTCCCGCAGCTCCCATATTACACTCTATATATAATGTCTCCATATTCCATTTCTCCCTTTATTTACCTATCTGATTAATCATACTTGCCAGATACCCTGCTCCAAATCCATTGTCAATGTTTACTACACTGACTCCACTGGCACAGGAATTGAGCATGGATAACAATGCTGATACTCCACCAAAGGATGCTCCATACCCTACACTGGTGGGTACTGCAATCACCGGACAGTCAGCCAGACCTCCTACCACACTGGCAAGCGCTCCTTCCATTCCCGCAATAGCAACAATTACCTTCGCCTGCATGATATCCTCACTGTGCGCCAAAAGCCTGTGAATCCCTGCCACTCCTACATCATAGAGTCTAACTACATGATTTCCCAGGAATTCTGCTGTCAGTGCCGCTTCCTCTGCGACTGGCATATCGCTGGTTCCTCCTGTAGCAATCACAATCTTACCATCACCAACAGGTGCTTTCTTCTCTCCTGCAATGCCAATACGGCTGGTGGAATCATAGAACAATTCGATCTCCTGCCCTACAACTTTGGCTTTTTCCCCGGACATTCTGGTAATCAGGACACCTTTTTGTCCATGCAAAAGCAATTCCCTTGTAATTGCAGCAATCTGCTCTGCTGTCTTGCCTTCTCCATAGATTACTTCTGAAGCTCCCTGACGCATTCCTCTATGGAAATCCGGCTTGGCAAATCCCATATCTTCAAAAGGCTGCATTTTCAATTTAAGCTCTGCATCCTCAGGTGTAATCTCTCCTTCTGCCACCTGCATAAGCAGCTTCTTTAACTCTGTCATGGCATTATACTCCTTACTCTAATTCATTCACAGCTGAACCGGCACCCGTCTGGGGCATATGCACCTTCTGTACCAGCCCTATGATCTGCCCTGATAATAACACAGTCAGAATCGAATAACCAATTTTCTTTACTGGAATATAGCTTAACGATAATCCAAGAACAATTGCATCTGTCAACAGATATACCCACTGAATCTTCCATTTGGTCACATATGAAATACTCATTGCCAAGGCATCATCGCCGCCCGGTGCACCACCGATACGTACGCACAATCCAGCTCCCACACCGACAAAAACTGCACCCAATACAGAGGCAAGCAACGGCATCTGTGCAAGCTGTGGCCAAATATAAGGAAACTGCTCATAGATTCTATAAGAAATAGAAAAACTTGCAGTAGCAACAATGGAATATCCTAAAAACTCTTTTCCCATTAATTTCCAGCCCAGGCAATAACACAATACATTCATAACAAAGCCGGAAAAAGCCGGTGAAATTCCAAACCAGTGGTCCAGCAAAAGCGTCATTCCTAAAACGCCGCCCTCTGTCACTCCTGAGAGAGAATGGACATGGTACAGTCCAAAGGCAAGGAATGCACTGCTCAATATTGCAACCAGACAATTCCTGATTTCTCTCTTTTTATTTTTTAACATAATAACTTTCACACCATACTCCTTAATCTCCTGAATTACTTTCATACTATTGTAACATAGAATATTTTATTTGGGAAATTACTTTCCGCTCAAGCAGGCAGAAGAAAACCTCCAAATCCAACATAGACTTGGAGGCACAATCCCAATTATTTATTTTCTTATTTCAACAATATACTTTGCCAATCAGCTTTATTATACAAAACTCTGATTATATATACTACATCTGTATCTTGATGATAATAGTAAAATATATTGTAATTATCGAAGTTCGTCATTCTTAAACCAACGTCTCTTAAAAGTGGATCGTTCACAAGTGGATGTCCTGCTGGATAGTCTGCCAACTTACCTGCCGCCTGAAGGATGCCCTCTGTTATTCTCTCAGAAGCCTGTAGATTGTTAAGATCTACATGGGTGTAATATTCTATGTCCATCAAGTCATATTCAGCCGGTTCTGTAAATACTACACTAGCCACGCTCCGTTCTCCTCTTATTTATTTTCTCTCGTACTTCCTCGATTGTACTGGTTCTGCCATCCTGCATTGCCTTATAGCCCTCACCAATTAACCTATATAATTCCAATTTTGCAGTATTCGGTGTTTCTGTAACTGTCTGTGGTTTTGTTGCTAACATACAATCACCTCTTTCTTTTTAAATTCATTATAACATGCCTAACAAGTGGCAACAACGATTTCCGTCGTTTTTATTATATACTGCATTGCTTTTGTATAATCATGGCATGTTCATTTTTACGTTCTCTTTTAATGTATTGGATCAATACCTCTTCTTTGCAGCAAAACCACCGACTCAAGTGTTGATAACTTTTCCAAGGAAATCATATGCTCATCCGATTTCTCCTTGTCCAAAGAAATCCCCTTGATTTGTTCTACTTCCTTGTCTTCTTTAATGATCGGTACTGGAAACTGAAATTTAATATTCTGAATCCAATTCCCATCTTCCCGTCTTTCTGAGAATATATCAATACGTTCAATAAATGCCTGCATGAACTGTTTCTTTTCAGCATCCGTACATTCTGAATACACTTCATTAAAAGCACCTAAAAATCCGTATATGCTATCTGCATCAATCTGATTTTTCTTAAGCTCATAAATCTGAGACTTCAGTTCTGTCATTGTTTCTTCCACTTCATCTATTATTTTCTTGAAAGTCTTCACAAGTGCACGGCTTTGTTTAATTGCAAGCTCGCCGCGCAAAACTGTCATAAGCATATATACTCCCTGCTCTGTAAACACATAAGGTTTGTATTTTATATTTGAACCTCTTCCCATATTCAAGGTGAAATTTTTGCACCTTGAAAGATTTTCCACTTCTTCATCATTCAATTCAAACATAAAATCATCGCCTTCAAATTTGGCAATGTTATTCTTAACCTGCCTTTTAAAATTTTTGGTTTCATACCCATAAATTTCTGCCATATATTTCCTTCCTGATTTTGCGGTCACAAACTGTGACCACAAATATTTTCTGTTTCATGTTTGCGGTACAAAAAATCCACCGCAAAATTCATTCAACCATTTTCATAACACCTCAAAAATGGTCTACTCATTATTCTTTTCTTCCCTCTATTGATTTGCCGGATTTTCCTGCATCCTCATACTCACCGGCAATTTCATATTCATTATAGTCGCAGAACGCTTTCATTTTTGTTTTCTGTGCATCCAGAGAATAGCCATCTATCTGCATGGTTGTGGAAACACGTGTGTAAAGATACACTTTTATTTTCTCTTTAGACATTCTGATCACCTCATAACATCAATTTTGCGGTCAAAAAATTTGACCACAAGTTATATTTGTTTATCCGGCAGCAAAAGTAATCTATCTATTACCGGATGAATAATTGCGATTTCTGTAATCTGATTAATTGCACAGAGCTTCTTCCCTGCATCTTTACTGGATGCTCCGCAGTGATAAACCAGTTCTGTCTCCTCACCATAATCAAGTACAATTAATCTATCATGACAATCGGGATTAGGCTTAATTTGAAGAGAAGGATATTCATTTTGAAAATCTGTCACTAAAGATTTTGTAAGAAATCCCTTCCCACCTTTTCCATTTTCTGTGAACTAAACAACCTCCACACCATCAGCCTTCTGCGAAAGATGTCGTAATGACTTTGCATTCATATAATCATCTACAACATAGATTGATTTCTTTGCTTGCTGATAGATTTCTATGTAAGCAATGTCAGCCTCTAACTTCTGTCCTTTATAAATCACAAAATTCTTTTTGTCTTTATCGGTAATAAAATTATCTGCTAAGATATTCACATCTTTTTGAATTGAATCTACCTTATTCTCCATTCGGTTCTGCCTCTCCGTTATCGTTCCAAACTTTGCTGTTAAAAGATCCATTTCATTTCTGGTAACAAACTGCTGATTCTGCCTAATATAGTGACGCATCTCCCTAAAAGTACGCATAATAAATATACTCTGTTGTTCCGCTAATTTTCCACGAAGAACTGTTGCAAGCATATAAATTCCTTGCTCTGTAAATGCGTATGGTAAATATCTACGTCCGCCTTCCTGTCCAGCAAAAAAATCCTTTTTCCGTGAGGTCACAATTTGTGACCTCACGAAATCAATTTCACTATTAGATAGTCGAAACATAAAATCTTCCGGAAATCTTTCTATATTTCTTTTTACTTGTTGATTTAACTTTTTTACTTCATAGCCATAAATTTCTGCCAAATCTTTATCCAGTATTACCTGCTGTCCACGAATTGTATACACTTTACTACGAATATCATCTGTAGTAATCAATTCTTTTGTTTCTTCCATTCTTCCTCCAAACAAATCGGTTGCAATTTCTATAAGCTACTTATATCGTTCCATTATCGTGAAGCCACAAATTGTGATTTCACAGGTTAATCCTCCACTATACTCTCCATCTGCTCCAACTTCTGCAAGGCTTTCATATACGCCATCAATCTTTTATACTGCTCATCTCCAAGACTATGAATCTGCCTTAAAATCTTAATATCCGACCTGGTTACTTCATAATTCGCATCTTCATCCTTATATTCCGGATCAATGCCTTTTCCTGTCAAAAGCTGTTCGGGAGTAATCTCCAATGCATCACATATAGACAACAGGCAGTCCGCTTTGGGATTCGTCTTTTTCTTCTTCCAGTCACTAATGTTACTTGTTGCAATCCCGGTTCTTTTTGAAAGTTCCAACTGCGTTATGTTCTTCTGCTCCATCACATAAAAAATTCTTTCACTTATAATCATGATTTTTCCTCCATCAACATTCTGTATATATCCGCATTTATAAATTTACATATCCGTCTATACGGTTATAATATCATGCTGCAACTTTTCTTTCAATAGAGATTTTTGTATTTCTGAACTTTGTTATATGCTTCTCTTTATATGGCTCCGTGTACAACTGATGTGATTTTTGCTTGTCGCAGAAATCCAAGCCAAGGCAAACTGCTCTGCGGTCATACCGTTGTATTTGATAAAGCCCATAGCTGCAAAGGGGAACGCACCTAAGATACAAACCCAACTGAGCGTTTCCGTTCCAAACCGTGGACGGAGAAGAAAATACAAACCCACCGCCACGCCGCAGGCAAGGACAGAAAAATGAACTGTCTGAGGGACAGTCCAAAAAACATACTCTCCGTATAATTACGGATTTCCTTATTTATCTTGACTTCCAATCATAGCACCTCCTTTTTGAGTACAAAAAAATCGCCACCTGCTGTGAAGTGACGATTTGTGTATTTGATATTCTGTTTTAACGGATAAGCCAACTGTAATCTTTACGACAGTCAAGGATATAATCCACATAAACCGTATCATCTTGGATTTGGTAAAGAACGAGATACCACTTTGCAACAAACATCTTATGATATTTATTCGTCGGTATATACGCTTCTTCAAAAAACGTAAAACGCTGCGGCATACGTTCTAAAGAACGCATTGCTTCCATAAGCTCTTGCTTTTTCGTTTTGGCAGCATCTTTATTAACTTGTGCCATAAAACGAATATGTGTTCCCAACATACGCTTTGCCCTGTCAGAAACAATGACTTTATATTTTTTATCTGACATAGGCTTATATCTCTGCGATTACGTCGTCAAGGTAAGCATCGAGCTCATCAAGAGTGCAGCCGTTTCTTCCTGCTATTCTATCTTCTTCGACAGCAAGCAGTTCTTCTCTTAGCTTCAGCATTTTTTCCCGACGGTTATAAGTTTCAATATCCATAACAACCAAATCTCCTTCACCATTCTTTGTAAGGAATATCGGCTCTGCCGTTTTACGACACATATCTGCAATCTCGTTGTAGTTCTGGCGGATTGCTGCTGATGGACGAATATTCATATTTGCACCTCCTTAAAACAGTTGCGATAGTAATATTCTAACCATATTATACTCATTTCATACAACGAAGTCAACGGATATAGAAAATTTTACATTTACAAGCCCATCATTTCTCTTACAACACGGTCTGCCATTTTTACTGCACCCACCAGAACGAGCATATTAAAAACAAGCTCCCCGATATAGCTCCATACCATTGTAACCGCCGCAGCATCGGGATTTCTCCTCCCACATTGAACCATTTTACTGACGTCAGTAAAATGGTCTATTCTTCTTTTTTCTTCATTTTGTCATAATACGCTTTATACCTATAAATCGTCCTCTCACTGACATTGTTCCGCTTCGCAATTTCTACCATTGTCATGCCGCTCTCATACCCAACAACAAAATCATTGTAAATTGCCATCCACTTGGCGTTATGTTTCTGACGACCGCTTAATTTACGATTTCTGTAATACACCAATTCCTCCCGAAGTTCTGCATTCTCTTTTTCCAACTCCTCAATTCTTTTTAATGCCTCTTCAAGTGTTACAGTTTTCTCCATTATCCTGTCCTCCGTTCATGTCATTTTCGTTTTGTCTATATTATAAATATCTATGTCACTTTAGTCAATCCGATTGTGTCATGTTGCGTCATTTTTAACAATAGCTTTCATACAATCGAAATACCGCTGATATCTTTTACAGGCTAAACTTCTCCAAAAGCAGTCAGCCTGTATGTTTTTTATCCAATCACGTAAAATCCATTTTCTTTTTATTGCCGGTCCATATTTTAAGATCAGTGCTGTCACAACATCCACACATCTCTCAAATGCTGCATTCTCTTTTGCATCATCATAATATCTCTTTCTCATTTGTCCGCCCCTTTCTATGCTTAAATTGCTTTGGCAGCCAATTATCGTTATCTGCTTTCAACAAGTCATACACATATATCTTATTCGGCTTTCCTAATCCCTGATATACTATGCACACAAGACTTACCATACCCGAACGACTGAAAGATTTGAGAGTCGCAGAAAAAAGAATGTCATTGCAGAAATTGTCTGATGCTACTGGCATCCCGAGTTCCACACTTGGCAACTATGCAAAAGATGAAAATGTAGATATATCACTTGGCAATCTACTGACGCTTGCAGACTTCTATCATGTAAGCACCGATTATCTTCTTTGCCGAACCGAACTACGTGAACATACAAATAAGTCAGTATCCGATCTGCATCTTAATGATGATACAATTCAAATACTGACTGATGAAAAATATAATCCACGGTTATTATCAGAATTACTGTCTCATAAAAACTTCCATAAATTCATGACTGACCTGGAAATCTATATTGATGGTTTTAATGATAAAGGCATTCAGATAGCAAACGCTTTTCTTGATGTGATGAGATATAAACTGAACGAACTCGGTGCCGACTCCACCGATGCTTTTGCAAAAATATTTGATACTTCTCACATTGAAACAGAACAGTATTACATAAACATCCTGTTGGAAGATTTAAAACCAATTGTCTCTGACCTGAGAAATACCCATATGAAAGACAGCAACACTGCCAGTGATATTGACTATCAAAACATGGTCAAAAATATCATTGATGATTTTACTTCTTCAACACAAATCGCTACAGAGGATACTCCCGAAGCCTCTAATGATGCTTATATTAACGGACTACTCCTTTTGTTCTGCAAAAATTTGGAAATGAAAATCACCCAGCTTTCTGCCGAAGAAAAACAGACCTTAAAAGAAATATTTTCCCGTTCCAAGCCGGCAAAGGAACATAGAAAACTGAGGAGGCGAAATCCGAAATTATAAGATTTAAATTATCCATTTTCAAAACAAGCCACAGAGGACTATTTCCTTTGTGGCTTGTTGTATTATGACTGTTTTCCGTATGGTGTTTTAGGTTCTGCTACCATCGAAAGCAGTTCCTGACTATCTAGGTCATGTGTTAATGTCTTATACTCTAACTCAGTAAAGATAGATGAACCACCGCTGTATCCGTCACCCCAGCCACATCTGAACGTTCCTCTGCGGTCAACATACGCACGAAACCGAAAATTGCCTGTGAGAAAGCAATCCCAAACACATTTGTAGCTTTCTTCGAAATTCACCCCCAACTAGGAATCTAAGCTATTGAAAGAATCTCTGCCCTTTCGATAATCATCAACCAGCATCTTCGCCCGATTTATTTTCTTACGCAGGGCATACAACACCTTACTATCAATCGTATCTTTGCAGACAAGGTAGATATAATGGCACTTTTCTACCTGTCCAGCTCTATGAATACGCGCCTTTGCCTGTTCAAAATTCGACATGGAATAATCAAGAGAATAAAAAACCATCGTGCTCGCTGCAGTCAGTGTGATGCCAAGACCGGCTGCTGCAATCTGTCCTACAAACACACGGCACTTTTCGTCATACTGGAATCTATGAATTTCACTGTCGCGGTCCTTTACCCCGCCACGCACAACCGCATAACCGATCTTTTTCTTTTCCAAAAGTTCCTGGATATCATCCAGTTCTGGCACAAAACGCGCCATAACTACGATCTTCTTATCTTCAGCAATCGCCGTATCAATGATGTCTGAAAGTGCATTGAGTTTTGCGCCACTTACAGCATTCACCACACCACCATCATCCGTCAGATGGCCACCGGTAATCTGTGATAAGCGGAGCATTCGTGTGAGAATGTTGGCAGTTGTCACCTCGGATTCATCCATTTCCGCATAACTGTCCGATTCGATACTGTCATAGATTTTGGCAGCATCTTTTTCTAATTCCACGGTACGGACTTCTTCCGTAATCTCTGGAAGATCCAAGCACTCTGCCTTTGTCACACGGAATGCTACTGAATGGAGCTTTTTGAGAAAATCATCCGTCATCCATTTACGGAAGATCGGTGTATGATTGCCATATCCACCCATATCAAAATACTGATTACGAAAGGCATAAAACGATGTTCCAAAAATCTGTGGATTAAGAAAACGGTACTGTGAAAAAACGTCAAGCTCTCGATTTGTAATGACCGTTCCGGTGAGAAGCAGCTTGTACTTTGCTTTATCACCAATATGCTGCATTCCCTGGCTCTGCTTCGAGCGATTCTCCTTCAGCTTGTGGGCCTCGTCCGCAATCACAAGATCCGGATTGTAGGCCAGCAGTTCTTTTCCCAACCGCCATGCTGATTCATAATTCACGACCACAACCTGCAGCCCCTCTGCTGGGAGTTTGGTGAGCTGTTCCTTTTTCTTTGCAACTGTCCCTTTCAGAATGACCAACGAATATGGAAAATCTGCAAATTTAGCAAATTCCTCTTCCCATACCCCAAGGATGGAAAGCGGTGCAACCACCAACACACGGTTGATCTTTCCGTATTGATACATGCAACCAGAAACAGCGATGCTCACGATCGTTTTCCCAGTTCCCATTTCCATAAGTAAGGCTGTACCACGACTTTTGAGTTGGTTATCAAATACTCCGAATTTATCGCAGGCAAAGGCAAATGCTTTTTTCTGATGCTCATACGGAGTCACCTTAATCGGCATCAAGAGTTCAATATTCTTATTCATTTCCGTCACCCCGCATTTCTCTGATCTCAATGCCCTGCACGGTTTCGCCCGGTGTCAGGACAAGAACTTCACAGAAATCTCCGAAGAGGAAATGAAGTAACCTCTGTGGAATGCGTCTACTTGTGCTCTCAAGCACTTCCTGCTTGATACCGTTTTTGTCTGCAATGTTTATTCTTACTTTGTGTTTTAATTTCATGGATCTGTCCTCCTTTTTCTGTTCTTCATTGCTTTGGAGGATGGATTTATTTCCTTCCTCACTCACTGCCGAAAAATTCAACCCTTAGAAGAGGTGCGGTCAGGAGGACTCCGACCGCTATAAATACCGCCGCACATGACTCAGCCCTGCTTAGCGTACTTACGGCGCTTGATACGCTCTACACCCAGTGCCTTTGCTGTCTTGTCAATGATCTTGTTTTTTCGATTGGTCATTGCCTGGGAAGATGGCAGCTTTCCTGTTGCCTCCGCTTCAGCCTGACGCATCTGTTCCAGCTGAGTTTCCATTCCGAAGTGCTCAAAAAAGAAATCTTGCTGTGCTTCCGTGCAATCCTCATCAATGACACGACGAACCTGTGCTGCTAACGGATTCTCTGGTTCTGGCTCAGAAAGCATGACATCTTCCGGATTACTACCCTTGGCAGAGATTGTGTCCCAAGGATCAATTGCATCCTCGTCATTCGGATCAGCCTTGTAGCTGTTGACCTTTGCTTCAAACAATGGATCGCGCAGTTCGCTCTCGTAGCGATCACACAAATCCGAGTCATGGTCGGCCTCATCCAGCATGATGGTGAGTTCGAGCGACAGATCCTTACCGACTTCCAACTTCTGAGTGATTTTCTGTCCTGTCTGAAGGTCCTCGAACTCATAGCAGTAATACTTACCGTCTGCTGTCAGGTAACAGGCACGATCGGGATTGAACCCACTCTTGCGAATTTTCGATGTTTCTCTTTTCTTCATTGCAGTGTCCTTTCCGTCCGAGCGGGGCGGAGGGACACAAAAAGAGCCTGCGGCGAAGATGAACCACAGGCTCCAATGGCCGAAAATAGGCGCACGAAAGCAACGGTGGGAGCATCTTCATTCCAAACACAGCCTTCAATTGCTGTGTTCGAACTCTAATGCATCCCTCCGTCCTTATAGCGCTATTCGGACTAAGAGATTAATATTGATAAAGCAGGTTTTAACGATTTGTGAATTTGTATATGCGTTCGCACGATTTTTTTACAAAATTGTAGAATTGCAGTTTAAACTGTGGTATTCTAAGAAGTAGATTTACACTTTGAATTAATTCACGTGTTCCACCTTCGTCGTCCATATCTGCTTTACACTTACCATTCTACTAATTCGCCTTTTTCAAAAAGCGGACTGGACGGACAGATTCGGACAAGTTCGGACAAACACTTTTTAGACAGGAGGTACATGCAGAACATGAATTTTTCTGAATATGCTACAGGTCTTTTACCGTATATTTCCGGTAAGAGTTCAAAAGGTGAATATTTAACAGAACTCATCGGAAATTTCATTCAAGATGGGGCAATGGATGCGTGCCCAATCCTGCAAAAAATGCCCGACACAAAATGCAGATATATCAACGGCACTCGTAGAATTTCACCACAAAATGCTCAATATCTTTATAATCACAGAGACATAGACAAATTTACTCAGTGGCTCGGTGATCGAATGGATGACTCTGATTCATTTGAGAATGTTGCCGATTGGCTTCATACGAATGGAATTGACACCAAGGAACCTGATTCTGCATGTGCCGAACTTTTAGCGAGTATTTTTCTTGACGCTTCCAAAGGTTCTAAATCCAATCAAGCTAATCAGGAAACTGCAATCGATATGCAGTTAATCGAAGATATACAGAAAAAAATTGAGTTGCTTCCTCGCCCGGCGAATGTGCCAGTGCCAAAGGAAGCAACTCAAGATGAACGTGTCTATATTAAGGAGCTATATAACGCATATGGTGATGCAGAGGGCCTAGACTCTTTTTCCGAAAAAGATCTAAGCTCCTATCCAGAATATGCAGAAGATTTAGATGATCGCCGAATTGATTACTATGCTGCTGAAAGCATCCGTCGCGGTGTATTGGAATTAAAAGCTGACAAGCTGATCGGACAATTTGAAGTCTTAAAAAACGAAACATTCGATGGCGTCAAAGACACAGCGAGACGCAGTCATCCAAATGGATATGAACATATGCTTGCTGTTATGGAGCAGGCAGTTAATGTGCCTATCTCAAACTACATACTCTGTGCTTCGCCATATTGGATTAACGGAAAAATCAAAAAAGGTGTATGTCATCACCTTGTTAATGACGGGAAATTAGTATGGATAAAAAGGAGGAAACGGCAATGAATAAATCGGCCATTGGCTCTACATTTGAAATATCGCTTCGTATCCTTCTAATGTTAGATTGCTTATCTCCTCAGCATTTTGATGAGCAGCAAATAGGCATGATTGATTTTATTACAGTCTATGCCGCTGATTTTGGACTATTGGATGAAAATCTGCACGGGTATAGTAATTATAGATTCAGTGAATTTCCGGCAAGGAAGCAGCCTATACAAGCAGCCTTAAGAAGTCTGATATTAGATGGATATATCCATTTGACTTCCACTTCTGAGGGATATGAATACTCTATTACTGCTGCCGGAAAGAATGTAAGCAAGCAATTACACAGCAGTTATTCCGAAGAATACTGTCTGGCTGTGAAAACAGTAGTTTCCGCTTTCAACCATGCAGATACTGCTGCCATGTTAAATGCAATTAATAACCTCACCGTAAAATCGCTAAAGGAGGTCACGCATGAATAGATTCTATATTGAAAAACTGATGGTGTCTGGTGGTGGACATCATGCCTCTATTATTGATTTCAAACCGGGTTTGAATTTTATTCTCGGTCCTTCCAACACTGGCAAAAGTCTCGTGATGGATTGCCTGGACTATATGTTTGGCTTTACACCGAAGAAAAACAAACCTTCTAAAATCGTTGATAACAACAATGGATATGAATGGATTACTCTTCAACTTGCAACATCGAACGGAACTGTAATTCTTGAAAGAAAAATAGGTGACTCCAAAATTACTGTTAGTGGCTCTGATCCAACTGTCGAACATGGCAAGTACAGCGTAGGCCATACAGCTAAGAAAAACATCAATACCGTTTTCTTACATTTACTTGGCATTGATGAACCTCATTCTGTACGTTCCGCAGAAACAGGAGCAAAAACACAAGCTCTGACTTGGCGAAGCATGCTCCACCTGTTCTTCCTTAAGCAGGGAGATGTTGCACGAGAAAGCTCGGCTCTTCTGGCTCCTGGAAGCATGGGACCTACTGCTTCCGCAGCCGTACTTTTATTTCTTTTGACTGGGCAAGATGCAAATGATCTTGTTCAGGATGAAGATCCAAAAATCAGCGAAGCAAAGAAAAAAGCGCTTATCGGCTATATCCAAGATAAGCTTCGAGAGACTTCCAATCGACAGGATGAAATAAATCAAGTCCTTCTTTCATCTAATATCGTTGATCCACAGGCCAGTGTTGAACAAGTACGTAAAGAGATTGCTGAATTACAAAAAGAAATAGATTCTGCAACTAAGGAAAGCCAACAATTAATGTCCGAGATTTATGAATGGAACGGAAAATTGTCCGAAGCAAAAACGGTTGCTTATAATTTCTCTGTTCTTCATAAACAGTATCAATCGGATATCCGACGCATTGGGTTTATCGTTGATGGTGCATCGACAATCCAGCCTACGAAGGAAAAAATAAGATGTCCTATATGCGGCGAAGAAACCGTTCGTAAATATGACACCTCTTTTATCAGTGCTTCTGCTGCAGAGCTTGAGAAGATTCAAAAACATCTATCTGAATTAAGCCTAGCGCAACATGATATAAGTATTCAGCAAGAAAAGATCCGTGGAAAAATCCAAGAGCTGGAACAAAAGAAGTCTGTTGTTGATTTACATATTTCTGAGCTTCAGGAAAAGCTGTCTTCCTTCCAAGCAGAACTGGAACATCAGCTAAATTTCATTCGTCTCAAGAGTGAGTTGGATGTCATCCACAAAAATAAAATTCAATATGAAACTGAGTTATTTCAAAAAGAAACTGAGGAAGCTGTCGAGCCTTCTAAGCACAATATATTTGAGGACTATAGCTACGACCTGATTCACGGATTTGAAGAAAAATTAAAATCCATTTTACAGGATACAAAGGTTGGTGGAGCCGATTCCGTTAGAGTCAATATGGAAAACTTCGACATTGAAATTGGTGGCCTTAAGAAATCTGTTTCGATGGGAGGCGGATTCTGTGGAATCCTGAATACTTTGACTACACTTGCCATGAGTGGATATTTGATTGATTTAGATCGATATGCTCCGGGCTTCTATGCAGTCGACTCCTCTCTTACTCAGCTATCTGAAGCAGAATACAAGGAACAAAGCAGTACCATTAAACAGAACTTTATCGAATACCTCATCACCCACGCGAAAGAAAGACAGGTAATTATTGTTGAGCAATCAAAACGTATGCCTTTCATTCCTGAGGATAGTGAGGAAAAAAGTGTCCATGTGATTTGTTTTTCCAGAAACAAAAACGAAGGTCGCTATGGCTTTTTGAATGAAGTATATAACCCTGAAGATCAATAAACCATTTAAAGGGATTCCCATAAATAAGGAGACAACAATGCGCATCAGCTATAACAAATTATGGAAAATGTTAATTGATAAAAATATGAATAAGCGTGATCTTGCTGAAAGAAGCGGTGTCAGTTCCGCATCCATTGCAAAATTAAGCAAAGGGGCAAATATCACAACCGATGTTCTACTTAAAATATGCGAGTCGTTAGACTGTACCCTGGAAGACATTATGGAAACAGTGAAAGATTAATCGGCTCTGAAAGGAGATGCCCCTGTGGAAATATTTAATAACACCACGAAGGTCGTAAAAGATGACCTTGTTAAAACGATAAAACGCGGTGATCGTATTTCTATTGCAGCAGCCTGTTTTTCCATCTATGCCTATCATGAATTAAAAAAACAGCTGGAATCCTGTGAAGAACTACGCTTTATATTCACCTCTCCTACCTTCGTGGCAGAAAAAACGCCAAAAGAGCGCAGAGAGTTTTACATCCCGCGTCTTCAGCGAGAAAAAAGTTTATATGGCACTGAATTTGAAGTGCGCCTGCGAAACGAACTGAAGCAGAAGGCTGTAGCAAAAGAATGTGCTGATTGGATGCGTCGTAAGGTATGCTTTAAAACCAACACTACCCGTGAAGGCATGAATAACTTCCTTCTGGTAGATGGCGATGAAGATACCTATACTTATATGCCAATGAATACATTCACAACCGTTGACCTGGGATGTGAGCGCGGCAATAATCTGACGAACATGATTACACGTATGGAGAATCCAGCAAGTAAAGAATTTCTCCATATGTTTGATTCCGTCTGGAACGATGAAGAAAAACTCACAGATGTTACAGAAGAAGTTATCGATATGATTTCTTCTGTATACCAGGAAAACTCACCGGAACTGATTTATTTCATGTCTCTGTACAATATCTTCAGTGAATTCTTAGAAGATATTTCAGAGGATGTATTACCAAACGAAGCAACCGGTTTTAAGGACAGCGTAATCTGGAATAAGCTGTTCAACTTCCAGAAAGATGCAGCTCTTGCGATTATCAATAAATTGGAGCAATACAACGGTTGCATTCTTGCAGACAGCGTTGGTCTCGGTAAAACATTTACGGCACTTGCTGTCATCAAGTACTATGAAGGCCGCAACAAAAATGTTCTCGTACTTTGTCCGAAAAAGCTGTCCGAGAACTGGATGACCTACCGTGGGAATCTGATTAATAACCCACTCGCAGAAGATCGGCTTCGCTATGACATTCTGTATCATACGGACCTTTCTCGTGACAGCGGAAACACTGTAATTGGATTACCGATTGATCGAATTAACTGGGGAAATTATGACCTTGTCGTCATAGATGAAAGCCATAACTTCCGAAATGGCAATGGCACCAACAGCAAAGGCGGCGAAAAAGAGAATCGCTATATGCGTTTGATGAACAGAGTCATCAAGCCAGGTGTCAAGACAAAAGTACTCATGCTTTCCGCAACCCCAGTTAATAACCGCTTCTACGATCTTCGTAATCAGCTGGCTCTTGCCTATGAAGGTGATCCATCTGAATTTAACGAAAAGCTGAACATCAAATCGGATATCGATACGATTTTCCGGCAAGCGCAGAAAGTATATAACGCATGGTGCAAACTGCCTGAGAAAGAGCGTACCACCGCTAATCTTCTCTCCCAGCTTGATTTTGATTTCTTTGAAGTACTGGATAGCGTAACCATTGCGCGTTCCAGAAAGCATATACAAACCTATTATGATGTGGCGGACATTGGAAACTTTCCAAAGAGAAACAAACCAATCTCTCTTCGTCCGAAACTAACAACACGTCCAAATGCCATCAACTATAAAGAAGTATATGAACTGCTGTCAAAACTGCACCTGACAATTTATACGCCAACCGCATTCATTCAGCCAAGCAAGCTGCAGAAATATCTGAGCGAAGATGAAACGGAGAAATTCCGCAGCGGTCGTGAACTTGGTATTCAGCGGTTGATGAGCATCAATCTGTTAAAACGTATGGAAAGCTCTGTACATTCTTTCCTGCTGACGGTAAAGCGTATCTATGACTATCTGTATGATACCTCGCATGCAATTGATGATTTCATCGCTACCGGCGCAAACAGCCTGAACGAAATGCCTGACCTGTCTGGTGAAGCAGACGAATTCGACTACGATGATCAAAACACAGATTTCTTCAATGTTGGCAAAAAAGTCAAGATTGACCTGCGTGATATGGACTATATTTCGTGGAAACGCGAAATGGATGAGGATATCGATAACCTGCAGCTACTGATTCTGATGATTGAAGATATCACCCCAGAGTATGACTTCAAACTGAATGAGCTGATTCGCATCATTCGTGAAAAGGCTGCAGCTCCGATCAATCCGTGCAATAAGAAGATATTGATTTTCACTGCCTTCTCAGATACCGCTGAATATCTCTACGAAAATATCAGTGGCATGGCATTGAAAGAGTTAGGATTGCACACTGCCCTTGTCACTGGATCAGTGGATGGTAAAACAACCATCCCGAAATTCAAACCTGATATGAACCATGTGCTTGCATGCTTCTCTCCGAAGTCAAAAGACAGAGATGTACTGTATCCTAAAGACAAAACAGATATTGATATTCTCATTGCTACAGACTGTATTTCAGAAGGTCAGAACCTGCAGGACTGCGATTATTGCGTAAACTATGATATCCACTGGAACCCAGTGCGTATCATTCAGCGTTTCGGTCGAATTGATCGTATCGGCAGTAAGAATGCCGTGATACAGCTTGTGAACTTCTGGCCGGATCTGGATCTAGATGAATACATCAACTTAAAATCCAGAGTGGAAACCAGAATGCGTATTTCCGTCATGACTTCCACCGGCGATGATGACCTCATCAACCAGGAAGAAAAAGGCGACCTGGAATATCGTCGCAGCCAGCTCAAAAAGCTGCAAGAAGAAGTCGTGGATCTGGAAGACATGACAAATGGTATTTCCATCATGGACTTAGGACTAAATGAGTTCCGTATGGATCTGCTCTCCTACATGAAAACGCACAAAGATATTGATCATACGCCTTTCGGCATTCATGCGGTCGTCAAGGGAGACAAACCTGGCGTTATCTTTGTCTTAAAGAATGTAAATGAGCACATCAATATTGAAAACCAGAATCGTCTTCACCCATTCTATCTGGTCTATGTCGGTATGGATGGCGAAGTGATTACCAATCATCTGCAGCCGAAGGATACCCTGGATATGATGCGGCATCTGGCACAGGGAAAAACAGATCCAGATATGAATCTGTGTGAACAGTTCAATAAGGCCACAGACAACGGCAAGGATATGGGAAAAATCTCCCAGTTGCTGGAAGATGCCATCATGACCATCATTGATGCAAAAGATGAAAGTGATATCGATAGTTTCTTTGGTGGCGGACAGACCACCTTCCTATCCGGCGGTTTTTCTGGCCTGGATGACTTCGAACTAATATGTTTTATGGTGGTGATAAAATGATTGAGTTCCCTGCTGCTACAGCAGTACACAGACGTTTGCCAAAGGAGGCATTTTATAAGCACTTACCCCTGACAAAAATACTGAAAGAAAAATTTGTATCCGACGTAGACCGCATCGTGGTTGAAAACAGTTTCACCAAAGAAAACCTGAATCTGGCATCGGATGCAGAAATAAAAGAGATCATGCTACTATCCATTTCCCTGAAAAATCAGGAATTTGATGGTAAAGTCATTGAAGCAATCGCCCGGCAAAATCCACATAAGCTGGTATTTCTACTGAGCTTTGAAGATCAACAACAGCTGGCGGTTTATCACAATAAACTTTACCGCACCCTATGGATGGCTCATGATGAGATAGAATTAAAATTACAAGGTTATTCCTTAGATGAAATATGGGATTCTTTCGTAGAGCAGATTGCTCTATACGAAGAACGTGCCGAACAAACGGAGGATCTTTCCATAGAGGATCGCCTTGCAATACAGGATCAAATACTAAAATTAGAAAAAAAGATCGATAAGACAGAAAACGCGATGTGGAAGGAACAACAGCCAAAGAAGAAATTTGAACTACACACGCGCCTTCGTGAATATCAAAAAAAGCTGGAGGATTTGAAACATGGAAAATCTTAAAATGCATACGCCAGATTTGGCGGACGAAAACTTTAAGAAGCTCGCTGCACTGTTTCCAAACGCAGTGACAGAAACCATAACTGGTTATAAAGCAAATGGGGAGCCTATTATTGAACGTGCTATTGATGCGGATGTAC
>OHBG01000465.1_pt1 | contig 19811 bp, 14 predicted proteins | sample 1577351 | NCBI WGS metagenome assembly OHBG01 (sample SAMEA3879596, study PRJEB24766) | human gut metagenome | biome: human-associated habitat; feature: feces | place: USA | collected 1985/1987 | reverse complement strand
ATTTCAGAATGACATTGCAAATATTGTGAATAAGGACGATGTCCTGACGTATCTGATTCATATGGGTTACTTGGGATATTCGGGTGCTTCCAGGATGGCGTTTGTACCGAACGAGGAGATCCGGCAGGAACTGATTCGTGCGACGCGGAGAAAACGATGGAACGAGATGTTACTTTTCCAGCAGGAATCCGAATTGTTATTAGATGCAACGTTAGATATGGATGGTGAAGCGGTTGCAGAACGGATAGAAAAAATACATGAGGAATATGCATCAACAATTCAATACAATAATGAAAATTCACTTAGCAGTGTGTTGGCATTGGCATATCTGAGTGCGATGCAATATTATTTTAAACCAGTTCGAGAATTACCGACAGGACGAGGATTTGCGGATTTTGTGTTTATTCCAAAACCGGAATATAAGAGTGATTATCCGGCGCTTGTTGTGGAATTGAAATGGAATAAAAGTGCTGTGAGTGCATTGCAGCAGATAAAGGATAGAAAATATCCGGATTCTATTCAAGATTATACAGGTGATATTTTGCTGGTTGGGATTAATTATAGTAAAAAAGATAAGAAACATGAGTGTGTGATTGAGGCGTATAAGAAAAAATAACAGTGTTTCGTCAGGCATATAAGTGAAATGAAAGCATAGTAGAGGTGAATAAAATGCTCCCGGCAAGAAAAATACATTTTGAAGCAAAAAAGAAAGAAAAAGAGAACTTAAGATTCCGAAGCTTCTTAAAATGCAATGCGGATGAAAAAGAACTGGACCAGCAATTTTTACAACTGCACAAAGAATTATTTGAAAACTTCGATTGCGGCAGATGCCGTAACTGTTGTAAAGAGTACTGTGCGGAACTTACGACAGATGAAGTGAAGAAAGTGGCAGAGTATCTTAAGATGGAAGAGCCGCAATTTGTTCAGACATATCTGGAAAAAGATGAGACAGAAGGGACTTATTTAACGAAAAATAAACCATGTGATTTTCTTCAAAAGAATGGAGAATGTCTTTTAGAGGAGTGCAAGCCGGATGGCTGTAAGAAGTATCCATATACGGATCAATCGGGACGTTTGGGGAGTTTGTATGGTATGCTTGATGCGATAGCGGTGTGTCCTGTAGCATATGAGATCTGGGAACGGTTAAAGAAAATATATAACTTTCATTGATGATAATGTAAATGGAATGATAAAGAGGTAATTACAACCGGAGGTGAAAATCAATGAACAAAGCAGACAAAGCGGAATCTCTCTTCCGTACAGGCTACAGCTGTAGCCAGTCAGTCTACGCAGCATTTGCGGAAGAGCTGGGAATAACAGTAGAAGAAGCAGCGAAGAAGGCAAGCCCGTTCGGAGCAGGATTCGGCAAGCTTCGTGAAGTATGCGGTGATCTGTACGGATACGATGATCCGAAAGATGCGGCGGGGAAAAAGAAGCTTTATGCACTTGTGCAGAAGCTTTGCGGAGCATTTGAAGAATCGGAAGGAAGTCTAATTTGCCGGGAACTTCTTGGGTTGGAGAAGGGCGAAGATCTGGAAGAGCCTGCGGTCAGAACGGAAGAGTATTATCAGAGCAGACCGTGCGTGAAAGCATGCAGAAGAGCAGCGGAGATTCTGGAAGAATATGTGAAAGAGCAAAAAAGAAAATGAGCGAATACATTACGACCTACACAGGAAAACATTTTAAACCAACAGAACCGGATCCGGAGTTATTTGACATAGCAGATATTGCACATGCGCTGTCTCTGATATGCAGAGGAAATGGTCATGTGAAGACGTTCTGGTCGGTCGGGGAACATTGCATTTGCTGTGCAAAAGAGGCAAAGGCGAGAGGTCTGTCGGATAGGATGGTGCTTGCATGCCTGCTTCACGATGCAAGCGAGTGTTATATGTCGGATGTTCCGTCGCCTTTTAAGAAGGAACTGCCGGAATATAATGAACGCGAAGAACGTATGCTTTCTATGATTTATGAAAAATTTCTCGGTTCGGACCTGACATCGGAAGAGAAGATGCAGTTGAATGTGATTGATAAGGCAATGCTATGGTATGATCTGACGTTTCTTCTGGGAGAGAAACAGGAGAGCGAAGCGCCCGAATTGCATATTGATCTGAGGTATGAGGTCAGAGCATTTGGTGAGGTGGAAGAGGAATACCGGAGGATTTTTGAAGAACAGCTTATAACCGTACAGAATAAAAGAATCTAAAATCGTACGGATAAGATAGAAAAGGAGGAATACATTATGTTACACGAAGTATCTTTTGCGTCCTACAACGGACGTGACCAGGTCCAGGGATGGATCTATGTTCCGGCTTGCAAACCGAAGGGAATTGTCCAGGTGATCCACGGATTTGGGGAACATTCCAGACGTTATCTGCATATGATATCTGCCTTCATGGATGCGGGTTATATCGTGGCAGCAGACGATCATGTAGGACATGGGAAGACAGCAATGGTCAATAATGTGTGGGGCGACTGGGGAGACAAAGGACCGCATACAATGATGGAAGACGAGCATACATTGAAAGGAATCGTGTGTGAAAAATATTCGGATCTGCCATATTTCTTATTCGGACACAGCATGGGATCTTTTATCACAAGAGATTTCATTGCAAAATACGGGGACGAACTGGCCGGGGCAACCATCTGCGGAACAACGGGAATCTTCCGCGGGGCAGAAGAGACGGGAAAGAAATTAAAAGAAGCGATCGATGCAGGACATGGAGAAGAATCCGATCCGTCATATACCGGAGAACTGATGGGATGGATGTGTGAGCGCTGTGGAGAGGTCAGCATCGGAAATGAGTGGATCTGTGCCGATCCGTATGTACAGCGGGATCATGCCGATGATCCGTTTGATGCATTTACCAGACCGACCAGCAACCGTTCGATATATGATTTCATCCAGATGATGTTACAGATCGAGGGAACAAAGTGGGCCGAAAAAGTGCCGACAGACCTGCCAATCTATAATATTGCGGGAGATCAGGATCCGGTAGGTGAGTATGGTGTCGGTGTATATCAGGTAAGTAACTGGCTGGTACAGACCGGACATAACGTAACAACGAAGCTGTACTCGGGATACCGTCACGAGATACATAATTATGCTGAGATTAAGAACGAAGTCGAAGCGGGTATTATTGCATTCATGGACAAGGCATTATAAAAATGTATTAGGTGCCGGGACCACCGGATACCATAGCTGTGGCGACATCAACGATATTACCGGTTCCAATCGTAGCGGCAAGAGCCGTAGTCAGAGCGGAAAAAGGAGAAACATCTCCTACCATTCCTTCCTAAAACGCAAAGAAGAGCAATGCTGTGAACAACATTGTTCTTCAAAATTCAGTTCCTGCAATTAGAACAAATGTGAGGTTGAGGGCGTTAAAGTTTCATGATATCATAATCAATATAGAAGAACAGTGTGACAGATTATGTTATTACAACCGGAGAATCTTTTATCGCATTCTTCAAAAGGACCTGTTTTCATAAACAAGGAGTGAAGGCGGATTACGAATGTCCGTTTCATTAAAGGAAGGAGTTAAGATGAAGCAATTAAAAAAACAATGGAATAAGGTAACGGCACTTTTGCTGACCTTTGGGATGGTTTTTGGATTATTTGCGGCAGTGCCGGTACAGGCGGAGGATGGAAATGCGTCCGGAAGTACAATTTTTGATGTAAAAATTGTACATACGAATGATATTCATGCGCGGGTAGAAGAGGACGATTACAATCAGGTGATCGGAATGGACCGGCTGAGCGGAATTGCACAGGCATTTACGGAAGGAGCAGACGGTTCGCTGATGTTGGATTCCGGAGATACTTTTCATGGACAATCGATTGCGACATTGGTAAAGGGAGAATCAGTGGCAAAACTGATGAAAGCTTGTGGATATGATGCAATGACTACAGGAAACCATGACTGGAGTTATGGCAAAGATCGTTTAAAAGAGCTTGGTGGAATTGCTAATGTCAAAATTTTATCCGGTAACATCAAAAATACAGACGGAACATCCTTTTTTGATACGGATGCACTTGTAAAAGAGATTACAAAAAATGGAAAAACACTGAAGATCGGTGTGTTTGGTGTAAGTGATCCGGAGATGAAAAATAAGACAACACCATCTAACGTGGAAGGGCTGGACTTTCAGGATGCGGTAGCTTATGCAAGAAAGGAAGCTGCCGCGTTAAAGGCAGAGGGGTGTGATGTGGTGATCGCATTGTCCCATACGCTTGATCCAAAGAGTGTGGCTGCACAGGTGGACGGTGTCGATTTGTGGCTGTGTGGACATGAGCATATTGAACTCAGTGAATCTGTGACGACACCGGATGGTTCAACAACCTATGTATCGGAAAGCGGATATTATTTAAATACGGTGGGTCTGATCGATCTGAACTGTATTATGGATGAGGATGGAAGCGTACATGTGGATTATAATAAGACATCGGTCGATTATGAAGCGGCACAAAATTATCCGAAGGATGCTTCCGTGACAGCTGTATTGGATTCGATCAAAGCGGAAAACGAGACAGTACTGAATCGTGTCATCGGTACTTCACCGGTGGAATTAGACGGTATCTGGGAACATATCCGTATTGGACAGACAAATCTTGGAAATGTCATAACGGATGCGTACCTGCTTGCCACAGGGGCTGATATAGCCTTTGAAAATGCTGGTGGAATCCGTGCTTCTATCGCCGCCGGAACGGTAACGTACGGAGATGTCATCAATGTCAGCCCTTATGGAAACTATGTGGTGACCAAAAAACTGACCGGTGCACAGATAAAGGAAATGTTGGAGACCAGTCTTACTATTCAGAAAAACTGTATTGTTGCAAATGACAGTGGTGAGTGGGATGCATGGCCAAATGACAGCGGAAGTTATCTGCAGGTTGGTGGAATTACCGTCCGCTTTGATCCGGCGCAGCCAGCGGGTGCCCGTGTGCTTTCTGTGCAAAAAGATGGGCAGGATCTGGATGATACAAAAGAGTATACCGTAGCAGTTAACAATTACCTTGCCGGCTCTGACAGCTATCCACAGCTTGCCGGTGCAATGGAGACCGGAGAATATTCCTGCTGCGAAGAGTTGTTGATTCGCTTTTTTGAACAGGGTTCCGATACCGTTACTGCAAGTGCAGCAAAGCAGAATATGATTCAGACAACCAAAGAGGCAGAAGAACCGGGACAGCCACCTGTGCCTGTTACACCGCCTGTACCGGAGCAGCCAGCGAAAGAACAGCCGGAAGCTGTGAAAACAGAGAAAAAAGAAAAAGCAAGTGGAACAAAAACTTCAGTAAAAAGTCCGAAAACAGCGGATAGTGATGAGATATTCTGCTGGATGATACTACTGTTGCTCAGTAGTGGAGCAGGAAGTATCTGCCTGGTTCGGAAAAATAAAGGATAATTCAAGATGCGGAAGCCCTTAAAAAAAATCAAGGACTTCCGCACTTTTTTTGTTTACAGAAAAATAGTTTTGTAATCGCGTGTGCCAAATAGCAGAACGCTAAGATGGAATCAATACACATGCACAATATCCAGGAGCAGGTTGAAAACAGTAGATGGTCAGAGTCTTGTCGATTTCCGGACTATAATCATGCAGGATATGTTTATTGCCGTTTAATGCTACATCAGCATAAGTGACAAGCCATTTTTTATCCCCGTTTTCAAAGACTTCATAAAAAGAACGATTCAACATTTCTGAAACGGGAACGCCCTCAACAACAGTCATTTCATCATTACAGTAACGGAATACAAAGTCTACACCATGTCCCTCCGCATCAAATACAAGTTCAATAATACAAAAAGCAAGTGGCATATCATTGAGAAAGCTACAGTTATCAAATAATTGAAGAGATCTGTCTTCTGAAACCTCCGAAAAGTTCTGCGTATTTAAACCAAGTTCCTTACGGATTTGTTTGTGCTGACTCAGATTACGTTTTCTTCCTTGAAAGGCAGCACCATCAGTCATTGTATAAAGCCCTTCATCGGATATATGAACAATTTGATTTTTTCGAAGAACAACGCCCTTTGAGATATTTAGAAAATCTTCTTCCGGCAAGTAGAGCATAAGTTCTTTTATCGGGATTGTAGTCGCAATGCTCTCTCCCGAGGAAAGCGTAATGATTGTGTGAGGATTCTGTCTGGTAAGGTAAAAAATATCTGAAATTTTGATATTCTTTCGTTCGAAATATAGTGGAACATTATAACGCATATGAGACCTTCCTTTATTGTGATAATTCTATATTACTATAGTTGTTTTGAAAATACAATAAGAACAATTAAAACGCAATAATTAACACAAATAAAATGCATTTTAATTAAACTTTACAGCGATTTATCGAAAAACATCAAATAAAGATACATATTTGAGTAAAAAAGATTGCTGATTAACTGCGTGAGTGATATTATAAAAAGTATAAATAATGATACAAAAGGAATCATCAGGCAGAGACAGGAATAAGGAAGGGGTGGGAAGCGGATGAAAAGAAGAATTTCAAAAAGGATTATTGCAATTGGAATGAGCCTTTGCGTAGCATTTTCGATTATGCCTTTATCGGTAAGTGCAGAAGCAGAGACTGCTGCACCGGCAGTTAAACAAAATAATCTATGGGTGAGTACCGGAAAAACATTTGTCAATCGTATTTACACAGTAGGGTTGACTACTTGTGGATCAGCACTTGTCAGAATTGCCGGAGCGACAGAGAGTGAAGGATTTCAGAAAGTAGCTTCATTTGTTAATAAATGGATTTGTGGAGGCAATAACACTGGACAGACACTGGCAGAAATTCAGGCTCTTTGTAATGAGATACTTAATGAAGTTAAGATCGTTGATCAACATCTTAAAGAGTATGATGCAGAAATAGAGAATACACTTCAGAAAATACAGTACACAGAAGCGAAAAATGAGCTGAATCAGCAATGGTCTAAAGATATAGATGTATATGAAACTGCCGGAAATGTAGGAAATACATTGAGCGCCTACGAAGATTATATGAAAGCCGCGCAACTGTATATGGATGGTAAGACGGATATGAATGCTGTCGAAAAGAGTAAGCAAAAGCTTTATGACAATTTTATTGAGGTTTATAAAGCGGCTGGAAATAGCTTTGAAAATCCAACCGATGAGAAAAAAAGGACGCTATATTTTGTAATGACACGATAGATGGTGTATACAAAAGATCGATTTGGAGTATGATCAATGCGTTGAATAAGCCAAGTGATGAGAAAAATTATGCGGATGCTGCGGCACAATTTGCATATAGGGCTTATGGATTTTCTGGTGATCAATATAATTACATAGTTTCAAGTATTGATAAACAATTTATGGAAATCATTAAGATGGAGATGATGTATCAGGAATTTATTGCACAGCGCGGTGATTATTTTGAAGAAAAATATCCAGATGATGAAAGTAAATGGGAGAGCTATGCTGCATGGACGAATGATTTAAATAAGTTGAATGAAGATGTTGCCAAAGCTATGGATACTATGCTTGACAGAGAAATATTAGTTTCGGATTCAACGGTTGGTTCGATTCGGATGAAATTGGATGAATTTGTAAAGCCAGAAGACATGGTATCTGTACGTATGAAAAATGAAAATTACCATGAGAAATTAACAGGCGAGTTCTATGAGAATGAGCAACCGATTATCGATGCGTTTAACGAAGGTTATCTTTACCTTATTGAGGAGTATGGTTGGAAATCCAATGCTGATGTAATTACGCCGTTTGTTAATTTTCACAGAATTGCTGTGCCGACACCTAAAACGGAGGAGAATCCATCGGGAATAGATATTTATTATATTTTCGATACATCACAGCCACACGATGCGGAAGAGGATTGGGCTTGGAATTCAGACGATTCTGTTCCTGAAAATTTGCGGTTTTATCAATTTGAAGAGAAAATAGATCTTACTTTGGCGAGAGATCAACATATTCCATCTTGTGATTTTATTAATTTAACAAAAGAAAATTATAGTGATGGGCAGAATCAATTTAGTTGCGCGAAAAATACGGCGGAATTTCAGAGCTTATTCGCTACAGGACTATTCAGTGCATTATCAAGTATACCTGGTGATTATCTGAGTGAATACCTGCTTACAAAAAAAGATACAAAAACATATATTGCTTTATCGGATTATGATTTTGATTATCATGATGCATGGGCGACAAGCTATACGATTTTCCATGTGGTTGATACAACAGGACAGTATCCGGGAAGCAGTCTTGAAAGTTCTACTTTAAGTGCAGAAAAAATTCAACCGGATAAATCAGCGGGGGCATATTCGGCATATACCGTTATATTAAAGAACCGCCCACAAGAAGATGGTTATTATAAGACGAAAGTCGATGTTGCTACGAATGGAGTCGGAGATACAGAGTTAGAAATGATTCAGGAAGATGGGACAACATGTCAGGAAAATATTGTTCCTTCAGGAAAAGAGGTAACACTTCGGTTTAAGGCGGAAGGTACAACTGTTCTGGAATCCCTTACATTGCAGAGACATAACAATACAGAAAATCCATCAGAAGTAACTTCGGAAGAAACGTTGTTGACAAAAGACCAGATCGCGACATTGACTCCGGATGAAGAAGGATATTATACATATACATGCGGTGCACCATATTCAAACGCAACATTTGTTTTAAATGGAGCAGTAGGACATAAGGTATATGTGAAAGGTACGAATCAGTCATTTGAAGATGCAATCCTATTGGATTCCTATGTAGACTACTTTGAAGAAGGAGAAAATGTTGAATTTTATGTATCAGATAATGTAAAGAGTGTCGGATATTATGAGGGAAATACTTATAAAGAGCTTGCATTAACAGAAAATTATGAGGGTGACAGAAAAGGAAGTTTCGTAATGCCGGCGAAGGATATTACATTATACTATAATGCAGTCTGCAAGGAACATTCCTATGACAATGGTTTTTGTACGAAATGTGGTGGATATCAGCCGGCAGATTATAATGAATCTACAGGCAGTTATGAGATTGGGAATGGTGGACAGATGTTTTGGTTTGCCGCTCTTGTAAATGGGGACGGTGAACATACACAGATTCAGAAAGCGAAGCCAGATGCACATGGAGTGCTGGTGTCTGACATTTCACTTAAGAATCCGGCGGATGAAAACTATGAATGGAAATCAATCGGAGAATTCAAAGGAATTTTCGACGGACAGAATCATACGATTTCTGATTTCAGTATGACGAAAGCAAATGATGAGTCAATAGGCTTTTTCAAGAGCCTTATGAGTGACCCGAACGAGACAGACGAGGCAAAGAAAGCGACGCTTAAGAACTTTACACTGAATGGAACAATCGTTACAACAGCAGAGGCAGCAAGTGCAGTAGGTGGTGTTGTAGGAACAACTTCCGGCGGTGTGATCAGGCGGGTGAATTCAAATGTAAATATTGGAAGTGGATTGATATACTATATCGGCGGAATTGTCGGAGTGATCAATGCAGCAACTTCTATAGAGGAGAGTACATATTCAGGTAAGATCGTACTGGATTATAGTTTCTACGGAGTAGGTGGAGTTGTAGGTTTTGTAACTGATGATGATACATATGCAGGCGGCACAAAAATCAAGGATTGTGCAAATTACGGATTGATCACATATTATAAAGTGGAAAATCACGGAGGACGTGGTTACAGCGGTGGAATCACCGGACAGGTTGCATTGGGTGAAGAGGATTTCATTCTTTCTGATTGTTACAATTATGGCAGTGTGCTTGCTGAAGAGTGGAAGGAGATCTATGGTGCAATTTCCGGATACTGTGCGGCGAAGAAAGATGGAATCAAGAATAATTATTATCTCGATACACTTCCGGTAAAAGGTTTCCTAGGAGAAGCTGAGATTGCGAATGATGAAGAACTGGCAAAGGCAAAGACAGCAGAACAGTTCAAGAGTGGTGAAGAGGCATATCTTTTAAATAAAGAGGTGACAGACGGCTCTCAAGTATGGTATCAGAATATTGATAACGGAGAAACTCCGGATGCTTATCCGGTTCTGGATGATACACATGGCACAGTCTATCGTTGGGAAGATGGAACCTATTCGAATTATGAGAAAGAACCTGTAGAAGAAACTTACGAGATTCGTACATTTGAAGAATTTAAGAAAATTCCGGAAATTGTTAAGAAGAACAATCGTGCAAACTTCAAACTGATGAACACAATTTTCGGAGACGGTGAAACAATGACAGAATCAATCGGTTCAGCAGACAATCCGTATAATGGTACATTTGACGGACAAGGATATTATGTCTACCGATTCGATATCAAATCAGCAGATGGAAATGCAGCACTTTTTGATACGATCGGTGCACATGGAAGTGTAAAGAATTTCGCAGCTTTTTATCAAAATATTGAAGGAGAGAAAGCAGCAGGGCTTGCGATTGTCAATTATGGATTGATTGATGAGTGTATCAGTGGATCAAATCTCAGCGGTCCATTTACTGATCAACTTACGAAAGAGCCTAAAAATTTGACGGAGACAACGACATTTGTTAAGGGCACATCAATGGCAGGAGGCGTTGTAGTTGAGAATAAAGGTGTGATTCGAAATACTGCGAACTATGCAAAGGCAACAGCAAGTGCATCAGATGGAATTGTTGGAGGAATTGCAGTAGTAAACAGCGGAACGATTGAGAACTGTATGAGTATAGGCACTCTGTCAACAAAGGAAAATGGAATTGCCGGAGGAATCGTTGGAAAGCTGGATAAAAATGGCTCCATTCAAATTGCATATAGTGCACAAACTGCGATAGAAGGTGGGACAACCGGAGCAGTATTTGGCACAAAAGAAGAAATAGCAGGAGCTGTGAATAACACATATTACCTGGATACCTTATCAGGAAACGAAGAACAGGGAACAGTGAAAACAGCGGCTGAGATGAAGAGCAATGCTTTTAAAGAAGAACTAAATACTCTGGTAGCAGGCAATGAAGAATTGTGTAGTTGGACATGGAATTCAACAAAGAATCAGGGGTACCCAAGAATCTTATCTTCGCTTATTACGGAAGTTGAATTAGTGAACGCATCAAGAGGACTTACCGTAAAAGGTATGATGCATAAAGATACGAAACTTCAGTTGAACGAGCTTGACAAGAAGAATGACATTTATCAGGCATTTAAGAAATATGCGGAAAAGGCAGATAAGCAGGTCCTTTATTCAGCAGAACCGATGTTGGTATATGCGGATGGACAGCCAGCTCCATACGAAGGAAATCTGAATGTAAAACTGGATTTGTCAAAATATCGAGGAAAAGGATATAAGGTTCTTGTTTATCGAAATAATCAAATCGAAGAGCTTGAAATTGATAAACAGATGATTGTCTCAAAAGATGTAGAAGAGATAGTTCCGTTTGCTGTACTGGCTGAAAAGAGTGAGATCTCCAAAGCAGTTGATCATATTAAGAATACAGTAAAAACAGGAGATAATAGCAGTCTGCTTCTTTTGTTTGGTATTGCTGTTGCGGCAGGTATTGTAGCAGGTGGAGTTATTTACTGGAGAAAAAAGAAAGCAAAAAAATAAGATGAAAAAAAAGAAAAAGATTATAATCGGAATCTTGATTGCGGCTGTGATAGCAGCCGCAGGAATTACCTGGTATGTTATGACCCAAAAGAATCAGAAAACCGGAAATTCGTCTGCAGAAGTAGTAGCCTGGGATGTGGATATCGAGGAGAAAGAACCTTCCCAGGAAAAGGAAATACTGATTCCGGGATATACAAGTATGGTAATGAAGGCAAATACAAAGGAGCAGACAGTAAGCATTGGTAATCCGGCAGATAATGAGTGCATTTTTGTAATTGTATTGAAGCTGGAAGACGGAACGAAACTGTTCGAATCACAAGAGCTGAAACCGGGAGAAGGTCTGGAGAATATTACACTTGACCAGGAGCTGAAAGCAGGAGAGTATCAGGCAGTTATAGAATATAAGTGTTATTCATTAGAAGATAAAAGTCCGTTAAACGGCGGAAGCGCAGAGTTTAAATTATATGTAAGAGAATAAACGTGGAGGTAGAATGATGAAAAAGAAATTAGTAGCAGGATTTATGGCAGCAACGATGATGGCATCTGTTATGTCAACAGGTGTTTTTGCAAAAGATCTTGACCCGTCTGATGAGAATAAAAAAGCGGGAGATACGCAAGTGACTGCAACAGTGGGGGAAAATGAAAATAAAGCAAGTTATGTTATACAAATTTCGGATACGGTTGATTTTGGAAAAATACAGCAGCCTGAGACAGAAGGAAATGTATATTCAACCCATGATATCACAGTATCTTGTATCCAAGCAGATAATCTGGCGGCAGGAAATGCAATCGCTGTTTTAGTAAAAGATGCGTCAGCAGTTGAAAGTTCTGATCCGTTTCGCCTGACACATAATGCAAATTCAGAGTGTGTTCTGAATTATGAGATTATGAATAACGGTGAGAGTATTCAAAATGGGACATGGTATTCAAATGGATTTTTATTTAATCTATTTACGGGAGCAGGTCAAGAAGCAACGGATCAATTAAGATTGAACCGTAACCAGTTATATAATAGAGATCTTTCTATTTGGGGTGGACAGTACACTGGTACACTTAATTTCTATACAAAGATTGTAGATGTACATGCACAATAAAAAGAGTTGAATAATACAATAAAAAGCTTGCTTAGACTCTTTTTTATGTCGCTCGTTCTTGTATGTATTTGTACTTTATCAGTTTCAAAGAAATCTCTGGCTCAGGAGACAACAGATTCTGCAACTTATGCGGGAAGTACCAGCGTAAAAGCATATGTGACAGGAAATTCTGAGAATGAGCAGGAGAACCATCCCGAAGATGAGGAGAAACATTTACAAGACGAAAGCACAGCAAATGCGAAAACAGGAGATGCGAGCAATGTAAGAACTTGGATTATGATATTGATATTGATATTCTCAATGCTTGTATTTGGCTGTGGAGTAAAATATAAAAAAGGTAACAAGTAAATAAAAATTTGTGTTATTATAGACATAACAAAAGAAATGCAGAAATGAAAGGGGCAGCAAAAATGAAGGAGAATAAAACAATTAAAATTATCACAATGATCACGGGAATTCTAACAGTGTTGTTAGGTTTTTATGCAGTAGTTCGACCTATGAGAACTTTTTTGGCAATCGGATGGATTCTTGGAATGCTTCTCTTCGTGAATGGTATTGAACTTGTGATACTTTCATTGTCAAAAGAGAAGAAAGATATCGGAGGATGTATTCTTGGAGTTCTGGAAGGACTTGGCGGTATCATTTTATTGTTCAGTGGCGTACAGAGATTCCTGACAGACATCATGGCAACTTATCTGGTTGGAGCCAGCGTCCTGATTTATGGTATCTTCCAAATTGTAGCCGGAGTGAAGAAGTTTAAAGATTCTAAAGGAAAAGGAATTCTGGCGATTATCTGTGGTGTATTATCAATCGTTGTAAGTATTATAGCCTTTACACATCCGGTATTGACTATGTTCTCGGTTGGATATATGATCGCATTTTCTGTTTTGATGCAGGGAGTCAATATGATTGTACTTGCTGTCAATTTTGGAAAAGCGAGTGAGGAATAAAAAAAGAAAAGCTTCGACAGCAAAATGTAAGGACTCCGGTTTTACTAAAACCGGAGTCCCTTTTTGAAGAAGTTCATCGAAAGAGCAAGGTTTTCCCCACAGATATCCCTGACTATAATCAGGATCCATCAGCCGGATCTTTTCCCATTCATCCTCAGTCTCCACACCTTCTATGCAGATTTTTATGTTCAGACGGTGTATCATAGTGCAGAATAGTTTTAAAAGATCATATTCCTTTGCATCTTTTATAGCTTTTGCGGTAAAGGAACGGTCAATTTTAATGATATTCGGACGAAGTTCATTGAGATAATGGAAGTTCGAATAACCGGTTCCGAAATCATCCAGTGCAAGCCGTATGCCGGCTTTTCTTAATTCCTTCAGGAAATGCCGTGCATTGGAATTGTCTTCCAGCAAAGCACTTTCTGTTAATTCCACGATCAATGCTTCCGGAGGAAGTTTGGCATTTTCAAGTGCAGCAAAGATATCCTGTATCACATCAGACTTTTCAATCTGTATCTGTGAAATATTGATGCTGACCTGGAAGTCCGGAATTGTTTCACGGATCTTTTTACATGCCTGTAGAGCTTCCCTTATGATCCAGCGGCCGGCCGGAATGATGAGTCCGCTTTCTTCCAGGATAGGGATAAATTCTGCCGGTGAGATAGTTCCGAACTGTCCGGAAGAAAAACGCATCAAGGTTTCCGCACCAAAAGGCTGTCTGCAGCCTGCTTTCACCAATGGCTGTAAGGCAACAGAGAATCCACGGAAGTCATGTAAGACTGCCGCATGAAGGACATCGCTGATATCTTTCAGATGTAAGAACCGTTGATAGTCCTGTTCATTGAAAATGTAATAACGGTTTCTTCCCCGTTTTTTAGCTGTGTTCAATGAAAAATCTGTCCGCTTCATCATTTCATCATATTCGCTTTCCAGAAGATTATAAAATGGGAGAATCCCACCGGAAATCGTAAAGATTGCCGTATAATGATTCTTTTTAATAAACTGGTTAATGTTTTCCCTGATTTTATTGTAAAGGTGTACTGCTGTCTGCTTATCGTCAGAAGTAACATCTACGATGATAAATTCATCAGAGGATAATTTGTATACCTGCTGTTCCCCTGAAATACAGTGCGAAATACACTCTGCAGTTTTCCGGAGAATATAATCACCATAATCCCATCCGAATTTTTCATTGATCGGTTTGAAATTATCGATACCAAGGTGTAACAGAAATCCATTTTCCAGAGGAGTCTCCTGGGTCTTCAGGTATTCAATCAGACCATTCTCGCCTAAAAGTCCACTGATATTATCTGCTTTCTGCTTTTCGCCGATCTCATTAATACATCCAACCATGTAGAGCGGCTTTTGATAATCATCCCGTACAAGATATCCGCGGCAGTTGATCCAGACCGGATTCCTGTTCAGATCCAGCCAGCGGTATTCCATATTATGGATACAACGGTTGGTAGTAAGCAGATCACGGAATTCGGCTGTCAGCAGCGGATAATCCTCGGCGTATACAAACTCCCGGAGTGTTTTCATAACTTTGTAAAAAGCATTTTGAGGAACGCAGAAACGTTCCAGTGACTGTGGAGCAATATAGCAAAAGTCGGTCCGGAAATCAACAAAGTACAGATAGTCATCGGTACTTGGACTGAGCAGGTCAATGATCCCGCATAATTCCGCCGGTGAAATATGCTGATATTTTTTCTCCTGCGTGATCAGTTCATCCGTGATTCCATGTGTATGAGATTGCTTTCCGGAAGAAAGCATCGGATGAGAAGAAGCAGAATGTGACATTTTTTTTCTTCGTTTTTCACGGTAAAGCATAGTATCACTGCGTCTTACGATATCTTTAAAATCCATATCGGTATCAGGATGATAATAGGCATAGCCGGAAGATACACTGAGAGAATAAGGAAGATCCTGATCCTTTTCATTCAGAAGCAGCTTCAGTTTATGGATCTTATCTGCAATCAGTTCTTTTTCATCTTTGTGGAAAATATAGGCAAATTCGTCTCCGCCGATCCGGAAACAATTCTGTTCCGATGGAAAAGCCTGGCGGATACACTGATAGCAAAGCTTTAAGGCTTCATCTCCTTTTTCGTGGCCAAAGTTATCATTAATTCCCTTCAGATTATCAAGGTCTAACAAGACAACTCCGGTTGTATGTAATTCCAGCTCCTGCTCGTCCAGATAACGGATCATATTTTCGTAGGCATTCCGGTTCATGGCTTCGGTGAGCATATCTATATTTGCCAGTTTCTGATAGTAGATCAGTTTTTGCTTCTGGATACACTGCTCATAATACTGCGATACCTGAATCCAGATCAGCATAAGGATAAACAGCAGAGTCCCAAGCGGAAGAAATACAGATGTCTGCTGGAATCTGCGGATATAATAAACCAATAGTTCCGACAAGGCAAAATACATAATGAGGTACATCGGGTATCTGAATTTTCTGGCAAGTTCGTTTCCAAGCTGTTTTGCCTCGTAATGGATCAGTCTGATCGTGTATACTGCATTCACAAATATGATCAGATGCGTGATCGGAAGAATCAGGAAGATATCGACAATTCCCATACACTGAAGAAAGACGGCTGCGCCCATATTGATCAGATAAGAAACAGACAGGAACAGGGCACCTTTGTGAAATTTACTTTTGCAAATATCATACAAAAGGAAATTAAACGGTACAGGAAAGAGATAAAATGTAAAGAACTCAATAAAATACAGTGTTCTTCCATCCGGAACTAAAAACTGCAGAAAACCGCATTGCATCAGGGACCATAAGGCAATCAAAAGGGAGAAGATTCCAAGATTCAGGAATATTTTAGATATTTCTTCGGAAAAATCCTCCTGTTTTTTACGAATCACTGCAATATACAATACCAGAGAGAGAGATCCCCAAAATAAAACACCGCAACTGAGGATCAGTATTCCTAGACTCTGGCTGAGAATCTTCAGAATACAATCGCCCCTCGTACCCAGAAAAAGATGCACCGGGTTCCCGTAATAACCCTGATATACAGGAATGATTTTGACGGTCAGTTTCTTGGCATCACTGTTTGCCGGAATGTCTACAATATGCCAGCAGGAGCCGGGTGATTTCATGAATTTGGGTGCGTGTTTTTCATTTCCGTATTGATAAATAAGTTTCCCATCAAGCCAGACTTCTGCATTGGTATGAGTAGTATGGAAAAGAATCGCTTTTTGCGTGTGGAATTCATCGGACAGGATCACAGATTCTGTTTTCGCACCGTCAGTTTTAAAACTTGTTGTTTTCAGTGAGGTGGTGTTATCAAAAGGCAGTTCGTTCCGAACAGTATCCTGTCTGAATATCCAGATGGAAAAGATAACGGCAAATAAGACAGATGCGATCAACGAGAGCCATATTTTTTTCTCTATTTTCATAATTTGACTTCCTTTAAATTCTACGTATTCTCAGGTGACAATAATCTATACGTATAGAATAACAAAATTGGCAGATGAAATCAATGTGAAAAGGAGTTTGCTATTTCCAAACTTTTGCTTTACAAATGATATATAAAGTATTATGATAAAAAAAACGAAATCTTCAGGGCAGGGTGTGATTCCCTACCGGCGGTAAAGCCCGCGGGCCGAGAGGCATGATCCGGTGTGATTCCGGAGCCGACAGTATAGTCTGGATGAAAGAAGATGATGGTACAGTTATTTTAATAGATGAATGTAGTGTCTGAGCTCTGAGATGGTGATCCATTTCAGAGCTTTTTTGGTTAACAGATCATTTGTCAGTTATATGTAACAGATCATTTCCCCTGTAGGTATCCTGCAGGGTTTTTTGTATAACTAAGAAAGAAGGAAGAGAAATGACGGATCAGGAATACATGCTCCGGGCAATCCAGCTTGCAAAAAAGGGAGAAGGATGGACAAATCCGAATCCGATGGTAGGTGCGGTGATCGTAAAAGACGGCCGGATCATCGGGGAAGGTTATCATAAAAAATGCGGAGAACTTCATGCAGAGCGCAATGCAATCGCATCGCTTACAGAATCGGCAGAGGGTGCGACAATCTATGTTACGCTGGAACCATGCTGTCATTATGGCAAGACACCGCCGTGTACGGAAGCGATCATAGAACAGAAGATTAAAAAAGTGGTGATTGGTTCCAGGGATCCGAATCCAAAGGTGGCAGGAAAAGGTGCACAGATATTGCGTGAATCGGGAATTACAGTAGTTCAGGATTTTATGCGGGAAGAATGTGACTGTCTGAACCCGGTATTCTTCCATTATATTACGACGAAGACACCGTATGTAGTGATGAAATATGCCATGACACTGGATGGGAAAATTGCGACAAAGACGGGTGCATCGAAGTGGATCACAGGAGAACCGGCCAGACAGGAAGTGCAGCATATGAGGCACCGGTATATGGGTATTATGGCCGGTATCGGGACTGTACTTGCGGATGATCCGATGTTGAATGTCCGGGTAGAAGGATGGAAAAGTCCGGTCAGAATAGTATGCGACAGCAGTCTTAGGATACCGCTTGACAGCCAGATCGTAAGAAGTGCAAAAGAGTACCGGACAATCGTGGCTTATGCAGGACGGGAAGAGAACGAAGAAATAACAGAAAAAATAGAACGGTTACATGCGAAAGGCGTGGATACTGTCTGCTGTCCGGATGAAAAAGGTCAGATAGACCTTAAAAAGCTGATGACATATCTTGGAAATGAGGGCATTGACAGCATTCTGCTGGAAGGCGGGGGCACGCTGAACGACAGTGCACTGCGGGCAGGAATTGTAAAAGAGGTACACTGTTTTATCGCACCAAAATTATTTGGCGGAAAGAACAGTAAGACACCGGTGCAAGGAATCGGCATCGGACTTCCATCAGAAGCATTGAAACTGAAATGTACGGATATCTGCCGGATCGGTGAAGACATCAGGATAATCTGTCAGGTATGTGAAAAAGAACAGGAGGGGCCATGTTTACAGGAATCGTAGAAGAGAAAGGATCGGTCCGCTATATGCAGCTGACCGGAGAGTCGGGAGTTCTGGCAGTCAAGGCGAAGAAGGTATTGGAAAGAACGAAGATCGGTGACAGTATCGCAGTCAATGGAGTGTGTCTGACAGTTACATCACTTCAGCCGGATGGATTTACTGCAGATGTGATGGCAGAGACCATCAGGAGAAGCAGTCTGGGAAGCTGTAAAGTCGGAAGTCAGGTGAATCTGGAACGGGCGATGGCTGCAGACGGAAGATTTGGAGGACATATCGTAAGCGGTCATATTGACGGAACCGGTGTGATCCGGTCTCTGACCCGGGAGGAGAATGCCATCTGGGTATCTATTGGAACATCGCCGCAGATATTACATCTGATCGTAGAAAAAGGCTCCATCTGTATAGATGGCATCAGCCTGACGGTGGCAAAAGTAGAGGAAGAGGGATTTCAGGTATCGGTTATCCCGCATACAGGAGAAGAAACGACGCTTTTGGAAAAAGTGCCGGGCGATTCGGTGAATCTGGAGAATGATGTGATCGGAAAATACGTAGAAAGGCTGTTAGGCCTTGGAAAGAGTGAAGAAGAGAAAAAAGAATCCGGAATTACGATGGAATTTTTGCAGGAATTCGGATTTTAGAACAGGAGGATAAATAGAATGTCACAAAACAATCAGTACAATACAATCGAAGAGGCACTAAGGGATCTGAGGGAAGGAAAGGTTATTCTGGTTACAGATGATCCGGACAGAGAGAACGAAGGGGATCTGGTATGTGCAGCAGAGTTTGCAACACAGGAGAATATCAATTTTATGGCGACTTATGCGAAAGGGCTTATCTGTACACCGATGAGTGCGGAAATTGCAGCAAGGCTTAACTTTCCACCGATGGTTGCGGAGAATACCGATAATCACAGCACAGCATTTACCGTTGCAGTGGACCATGTTGATACGACGACAGGTATTTCGGCAGCAGAACGTTCCTATACAATCATGAAATGTGTGGATGAAGATGCGAAGCCGGAAGATTTCAGAAGACCGGGACATGTGTTTCCGCTTATTTCCAGAAAAGGCGGGGTTTTGGTACGAAATGGCCATACAGAGGCAACAACAGATCTTATGAGACTTGCTGGACTGAAAGAATGCGGCGTGTGCTGTGAAGTTATGAAAGAAGATGGAACTATGATGCGTACATCACAGCTATGGGAAATGGCAAAAGAGCATAACCTTACATTTATTACGATCC
>OHBG01000460.1_pt1 | contig 20049 bp, 14 predicted proteins | sample 1577351 | NCBI WGS metagenome assembly OHBG01 (sample SAMEA3879596, study PRJEB24766) | human gut metagenome | biome: human-associated habitat; feature: feces | place: USA | collected 1985/1987 | reverse complement strand
CGCGAGCTGGGTTCAGAACGTCGTGAGACAGTTCGGTCTCTATCTATCGTGGGCGCAGGAAATTTGCGTGGCTCTGACACTAGTACGAGAGGACCGTGTTGGACTGACCTCTGGTTTACCGGTTGTGCCGCCAGGTGCACCGCCGGGTATCTAAGTCGGGATCGGATAAGCGCTGAAAGCATCTAAGTGCGAAGCCGGCCACAAGATTAGATTTCCTTTGAGGGTCGTCAAAGACGATGACGTTGATAGGAGGCAGGTGTAAAGACAGCGATGTCAAAGCCGAGCCTTACTAATTGCCCGAAACTTGCGCACGCCCCCACTGCTCGTGGGGTGCCTGCTCAGAGTTAGTACGAGAGTTGTAACCGACTTGCTTTTAAGCTCAAAAAAGAAACGAATCTAAAATAAGTTGTCTAATATGTCCGTTATTCCGGTGGTTATAGCCTTGGGGTTCCACCTCTTCCCATTCCGAACAGAGAAGTTAAGCCCAAGCGCGCCGATGGTACTGCACACCCGCGGGAGAGTAGGTCGCCGCCGACTTTATTTAGAAGCAAGCCTCTGACGAGTAATCGTCGGAGGCTTTGCTCGTTTATGGGGGTAAGGGATTGATGCTGCTGACACATTTTCATCCTTCTTTTGGTGTTCCATTTTTAGCACTTCGGGATAGTGCTGCAGTCGTTCGTATATCATTATGCGAAATATTCAGTATGTATTAGCGTATTTCGCTAAAAATCAAGCGGAAAGTTTGGGTAGAATAAAATAAATGTCTAATTTTGCACTTCGCAAGAAGTATGCATATTAAGTAATAACAAAATAAATTCTAAACCAAAAATGATCGTAGTACAGGTTAAGGACGGCGAGAACATCGAGCGCGCCCTGAAGAAGTTTAAAAGAAAATTTGAAAAGACCGGTGTTGTTAAAGAACTCCGCGCACGTCAGCAGTTTGACAAGCCCAGCGTTTTGAAGCGTTTGGCAAAGGAACACGCTGTTTATGTACAGCAGCTCCACCGCGCTGAGGACTAATTTCCGGTCCGATCACGCTTTAGTCGTTTCATTATGAAATGACAAAAAAGAAAGCCGTTTCGCGATTTAGGTTGCGAAACGGCTTTCCTGTTTTTAGTTCGGGGTATGTTATTGCACTTCTTTGGCAGCTTCAATTTCAGTGCGGGTGCAGCGTTCGGTCAGTATGGCTTTTTGATTCCAATGGAATGGCTTGTAGTCCTTGTTCTTACGAACCTGATTTTTGCGGAACACCAGTCCGTCGACTGATTTAGCATAGAGCAACGGGGTATCGAAAGTATCGAAGTAATTGTTTTCAATCACAATGCTGCGAGGTTGGCCACCATGGAAGTAGGTGGTTTGCGCATCGAGTTGCGGAATTTCAGGATAGATGGAAATAACCGCATTGGTAAATTGGAACATATTGGTCAGTGCATTGACAAAGGTGTTGCGCTTGATAACCAGATTGCGTACAGCACCGCTCTCGTACCATCCGTTACAGTCGCCGCAAAGTAGGATGGCTGTGCCCGAAGTATGGTCGAATAAATTATCGGTACACACGGTGCGCAGCGGTGAGCTGAAGAGAGCACCACGGGCGCGGTTGTTGCGAACGATGTTGTGACGGAATTCCACTTCGGGCGTCCAACTTAAGTTTTCGATGCCGTAGCCCTCTTTTTCGCTAATTTCAGCAGGAAGCGCATCCTTAACTTTGATAATAAACTCTTTGCAGCCCAGTACCTCGGTGCGGTCGGCGGGACGAATATCGGTGATGGTGTTGGTGTGGCTCAGGTTGTCCATCGTAGCTGATCGCACGAAACTTACTTTATCGCCAGCATCCCCCCAATCGAAGCCGTAAGCCTGTCCGTGTTCGTAGCGGCAGCGTAAGGTGTGGTCGTCGATACGTTCGCGTACCTTTAGGTAAACACCGTGGATGTTGATGGCATCGTCCATCATGCCCTCATACAGCCCGTGGTTCGAAGTGATTTTGCCGCGACACTGTGAAAAGTGTGTGGCGTCCGCCTGCGTGGTAAAGTAGCGAGGGTCGTTTTCGCCACGGAGTGATACGTTGAACTTGTTGAGCGTGATGTCTGTACAGCGTTGCGCAATAAGGCCCATACCCTCGGCATAATGCACCGTTACGTTTTGCAGGGTGGTTTGTCGGTTGTTTGCCAGTACTACGCCCGGACAGGGACGACTCCAGGTGCGCATGGCTACCACTGTGCCCGGAACTAAGCGGCTGTCTTTCCAGTTGGGGGCGTGTAACTGACGACCTCCTAAATCGGTGACTCCTTGCGTGTTGATGCCCAAGTCGCTCGTATTATATACAATATGTTTGGTGTCGCGTTCAAAAGCCATGCCCGCCATTTGCTGTTCGCTCCAACCTTCGCCGTAGGTTTCGAAACGGCCGTTGGCAGCAATGCGATATTTAACCCAGGGAGCCACTTCAAAGGTAATACCTTCGGTCGGAGAGTTTTTGACTACCTGCACTTGCGCAATTTGCGGATTTTCGAAGTCGATGGCCAGATTCTTTACGGTGCAGTTAGCCGACTGTTTGATGACAAGCGGAATCATGCGGCCGTGGAAGATAAAGTCAGAGCCGTTGCCTTCGATAGTGAGATTACTCCATTGGTCGAGGTACAGACCAACCGGCTTAGGTTGTCCCTGGTCGTGGTTCGAGATGTATAGCTCGTAGGCCGGTGCATAAGTGGCATGAAAGTCGTAGCGTCCTTTCTTGAACTTAAGCGTTACTTTGTCGGTAGCCTTGACTTTCGATTGAATGTCGGCCAATGCCTTTTGCAGTTTCAAACTCAGCGTAGAGTCGGGCGACTGGCTCATTGCCGTAGGCGAGATGCCGTAGTTTTGCATGTCGAATACGTATTTGCGCGCCGACATTTGTGTGGCGGTACACACGGCGAGTGCCGCGGTAACTGCCACTTTTAAGGAAATGTTCATAAAGAATATTTGATGTGATTAGGAGATTGCAGGAGTATTTTTGAAAAAGTGAACTTTTTTGTTGATTACCCCAATATTGCAACAAAGTTACGGAAATAATTGTATTTCAGTCATAAACGTATTTCCGAATCTCAGACGAAAAGCGTCGAGAGAAAAAAAACAACTTTTTTTGAAAAAAAATGCACAGAAAGTTTGGTAGTAATGAAAAATGTTGTACCTTTGCACTCGCAAAACAGAAATAAACACTGTTACGACAAACAAAACAAGGTGCGTTAGTTCAGTTGGTTAGAATACATGCCTGTCACGCATGGGGTCACGGGTTCGAGTCCCGTACGCACCGCCAACAATACAATGACCGAAGCTATTACAGCTTCGGTTTTTTGTTTTTTGTGGTTTCTTTGAAAACACTTCCCAATCAAGATTCAAATAGTTTTCAAAATTAGGTATATGTTGTATTCCTAACAGTGGACAACTTAACTGACTTTTTCGCAACCTTGTATGTGAAGCCTGACTTTGTGTGGATGATTCCGTGTTTCTCTGGTGGGGGAACGGATGTTACCGGCGGGCAGGCTGTGGGGCATGAAACGCGGAGGTTTGAGGCATACTCTTGACAAGTAAAACCTGCGGTTGAAAATATGCTGAAGATTTTGGGCGAAATATTTGCAATATTCAGAAAAACTTCCGATATTCGCTTTTGAAACCTAACGACTCAGAAGAATGCAAGAGATAGAGGATTTTTTAAGCTACATGGTGGCTGACCGAGGTGCTTCGCAGCGTACGGTAACTACGTATCGTGATAGTTTGACTTCGATGGAATCTTTCTTCACTTCGCTTGATTCGGAGTTGACCTGGACAAATCTGGACGCCGACGTATTCCGGCAATGGATTATGCAGGAAATGGACCGGGGGCAAAATCCACGGACGGTTAAAAAGGACTTGAGCGCGGCTCGTTCGCTCTATAAGTATTTATTGCGCATGGAACGTGTGAAGCGTGATCCGCTCCGTTTGGTGAAGAATCCCAAAATTCATTTGCCTTTACCTACCTTTCTGAAACAGTCGGAGATTGACCGGTTGTTCGATGATGTGGTATTTCCGGAAACTTTCGACGGACTGCGCGACCGGACGATTTTACTAACCTTTTATCATACGGGGGTGCGCGTGTCGGAACTCGTTGGGTTGAACCTTGGCGATGTGCAGCTGGAGGCAGGCGAGCTGAAAGTAACGGGTAAGCGAAATAAACAACGGATTATTCCGTTTGGCGAGGAACTGAAACTGGCTTTGAAACATTATATGGAGCAACGGATTGCTCCGGATGATGAAACGGCTTTGTTCGTGACAAATCGATCTACCCGAATGACTGTTGCCATGGTGCAAGTTATGGTAAAGAAATATTTATCGCTCGTAACCACTCAGAAGAAAAAAAGTCCGCATGTGCTGCGTCATACTTTTGCCACTGCCATGCTTAATAACGGGGCAGACCTTGAGGCTATCAGGGAATTGCTCGGACATGAAAGCATCAGCACGACAGAAATCTATACGCATACAACATTCGCAGACTTGAAAAAAGAATATGAACGTGCCCACCCAAGGGCCTAAAGAAAAAGGAGGTACTTATGGAACTCAAGATTCAAGCCATCCACTTCGATGCCACAGAAAAACTGAATGCATTTATTGAAAAGAAAGCTGCAAAACTCGAAAGAGCTTGCGAAAACATAATTAAGGTTGAATTTATATTGAAGGTTGTAAAACCTGAAACTGCCAAAAATAAAGAAACTGCGATCAATGTTACCTTGCCCGGTAATGACTTGCATGCTGAAAAGGTGTGCGACACGTTTGAAGAGGGTGTTGACCTCTGCATTGATACGCTGCTCCGTCAAATTGAAAAATATAAGGAACGTCAGGCTAAGTAATGCCGACGTATGCCGATAATAGCATAGGGAGTATTTCCAAAACGGTTGCATTCCTTGAACGGTTTGGTGATAAGGAATGACCGATGTGAATGACCCAAAGTATCGCCCTGTGCCCGCTTGTGAAAGTAGACACTGTTTGGCGATTGAGTGATTACAAACTATTAATAGCGAGCCCGGCACTGGTTGTCGGGCTTTTTTGAATCTTTTTTTTCTGCGACTTTTTAATACTAATTGTCCTGTGAAAATAAACCCCGAATTCGATCCTATGGGTCGTGCCATAGTTGATTATTTTGAACAGCGGTGTGAAAAATCACCGTTGGTGGTCAGTTCCTCTCTTTTTGAGGATGACGTGATGCCTGTTGCTAATTTGTTTCGCACTGAATCGCAAATGCCCGTACTGGAGCGTAGGGCTTTGTCGCTTTGTAGCGGCAGGGTGCTTGACGTGGGAGCTGGTGCCGGCTGCCATTCGTTGGCATTGCAACAGCGCGGACTGGAAGTGACGGCTGTGGATATAAGCGAACTGTCGGTGGAAACTATGCGACGCCGCGGTGTGGCGGATGCCCGTTGTGCGGATTTTTTTACAGACGATTTGTCTGGCAAGTACCACACGGTGTTGTTGCTGATGAATGGTTTGGGTATAGCCGGGAATTTGGAACGCTTGCCCGATTTGTTGCTTCGTGCCAAGTCGCTACTTGAACCCGGAGGCTGTGTGTTGGCTGATTCAAGCGATTTGCGCTATGTGTACGAAGATGAGGACGGCAACTTCGATTATGATGCGGAAACCGATTCTTATTATGGTGAAGTGGACTTTACAATGCATTACGCCGGTATCGACGGTAAGCCGTTTGATTGGCTCTATGTTGATTTCCATACCTTGAGTCAGGTGGCGGCGCGTTGCGGTTTGAAGGCAGAATGTGTGCAGGAAGGCACCCATTATGATTACCTGGTGCGCTTGAAGGCGGCAGAATAGTAGAAAATGACAAACATAATACCTTTATTTTTGTGGGCAAGGTGCGGGCTTTCGGCACTTTGCCCATAAAAGTATGTAGGAATTTTGTATGTGAAGTCATAAATCGCGCATTTGAATCTGGTGATTATGGCAATTTGTGCGCTCGCTTTTCTGTAAAGTGCCCTGATTTTTCTGTTTGCGCCACATCCAGCATTCAAATTTTGCAGGTTGCAGTAAGAATTGCTCCGAAGTTTTTCTTAAAAAAACGAAGTAAGGGCAGAAGTTGCAGTCTGAAAAACCGATGTGGGGTGGGGGAGCGGACGGTGCGAAAGTGAACTTTCAGTATGTTGCACTTTGAAGAAAGAATCTTGAATTTTTACGCACAAAAACGATAAATATGTGCAAAAATAGGGGTAAAAAAGGGGTGTTTTAGGGGGTGAGGGAGAAAAAAGTGCATTTTTTTGAAAAAAAATTGGGAAAATGTTTGGTGCGAAAGAAATAATGCCTAACTTTGCAGCCGTTTCAAGGAAACATCTACTAAACGACACTTTTCAGTGAGGTAGTGTGAAAGAAACACGGGCAAATACCAGAGTGGCCAAATGGGGCAGACTGTAAATCTGCTGGCTTACGCCTTCGGTGGTTCGAATCCATCTTTGCCCACAAATCTAATCTATTGCGGAAGTAGCTCAGTTGATAGAGCACTAGCCTTCCAAGCTGGGGGTCGCGGGTTTGAGCCCCGTCTTCCGCTCTCTTATTTTGTTTTGCTGTTATAGCTCAGCGGTAGAGCACTTCCTTGGTAAGGAAGAGGTCGCGAGTTCAAGTCTCGCTAACAGCTCTCTTTTTGTTTTCATACAGAAGATTGAAGAACTGAAATTCATTCAAACAATAAAATAAATAGCTATGGCTAAAGAGAAATTTGAACGTACCAAACCGCATGTTAACATCGGTACTATTGGTCACGTTGACCACGGTAAGACTACCTTGACTGCTGCTATCTCTAAGGTGCTCCACGAAAAGCTCGGCACCGGTGAAGATGTTAAGTCGTTCGACCAGATCGACAACGCACCCGAGGAAAAGGAACGTGGTATCACTATCAATACCTCTCACATTGAATACGAAACCGAGAAACGTCACTATGCTCACGTAGACTGTCCGGGTCACGCCGACTACGTTAAGAACATGGTTACTGGTGCTGCTCAGATGGACGGTGCTATCATCGTAGTTGCTGCTACTGATGGTCCTATGCCTCAGACTCGTGAGCACATCCTTCTCGCTCGTCAGGTAAACGTTCCCCGTCTTGTTGTGTTCTTGAACAAGTGCGACATGGTTGAGGATGAAGAAATGCTCGAGCTCGTAGAAATGGAAATGAGGGAGCTCCTTGCAGCTTATAACTTCGAAGAGGATACTCCTATCATCCGCGGTTCTGCTCTTGGTGCTCTCAATGGCGTTGCTAAGTGGGAAGATTCTGTAATGGAACTCATGAATGCAGTTGATAACTGGATTCAGGAACCCCAGCGCGATAAGGATAAACCCTTCTTGATGCCTGTTGAAGACGTGTTCTCAATCACTGGTCGTGGTACTGTTGCTACTGGCCGTGTTGAAACCGGTGTTGTTAAGGTAGGTGATGAAGTTCAGATCCTCGGCCTTGGTGAAGATAAGAAGTCAGTTGTAACTGGCGTTGAAATGTTCCGTAAGCTCCTCGATCAGGGTGAAGCTGGTGACAACGTAGGTCTCCTCCTCCGCGGTATCGACAAGCAGGAAATCAAGCGTGGTATGGTTATCACTCACCCGGGTGTAATCACTCCGCACAAGAAATTCAAGGCTTCTATCTACGTATTGAAGAAAGAGGAAGGTGGTCGTCACACTCCGTTCGGCAACAAGTATCGTCCTCAGTTCTACCTCCGTACCATGGACTGCACCGGTGAGATTCACCTCCCCGAAGGCACTGAAATGGTAATGCCTGGTGATAACGTAGAGATTACTGTAGAACTTATCTACTCTGTTGCTATCAACGTAGGTCTCCGTTTCGCTATCCGTGAAGGTGGTCGTACGGTAGGTTCTGGTCAGATCACTGAGATTCTCGACTAATACGAATCTCTTTAGGCTAAGCCTATACAATACTAAATAGGTTCTTACTCTACAGGGTAAGACCTATTTTTACGGGAATAGCTCAGTTGGTAGAGCACTGGTCTCCAAAACCAGGTGTCGGGAGTTCGAGCCTCTCTTCCCGTGCTAATCGATAAACGTATGTTCAAGAAATTCACTGCATATTGCAAAGATTCATACGACGAATTATCTCATAGAACCACATGGCCTACTCGACAGGAGTTGACTCACAGCGCGATTGTTGTGCTCACAGCTTCCATCGTCATAGCACTCGTGGTGTTCCTTATGGATACGGTATTCGAGTCAATCATGCAATTAATCTATCCTCAAATTTAATCTGATATGGCAGCAGAAATGGCATGGTACGTGCTTCGCGCCGTCAGTGGTAAAGAAGGAAAGGTTAAAGAGTATATTGATGCTGAAATTAAGAATGGCCGCCTCGGCGGTCATGTTTCGCAGGTACTCATTCCTACCGAGAAGGTAAAGCAAGTACAAGGCAACAAACAAGTTGTTAAGGAACGTCTATATCTTCCCGGCTATGTTCTTGTAGAGGCACGATTAGTTGGTGAAACCGTTCATGAGTTGCGCAGCACGCCTAACGTGTTGGGCTTTTTGGGCGGCATGGATAACCCTACTCCCCTCCGCGAGAGTGAGGTTAACCGTATTCTTGGTAAGGTAGATGAGCTGGAGGATGAACCTCAAGTTCTTGAAATACCTTACGTGGTAGGCGACAGTGTTAAGGTTACAGATGGTCCTTTCAGCGGATTCAGCGGTGTCATCGAAAAGGTGGACGATGAAAAACGTAAGGTCACTGTAGTCGTTAAGGTCTTCGGTAGAAATACTGGCTTGGACCTCGGTTTTATGCAGATAGAAAAGGAATAAGGTATTTGTTACGTGCTTGATTCCTACGTCAAATTAAATTCAATATAAATAATAACAATGGCTAAAGAAGTTGCTGGATTAATCAAATTACAGATTAAGGGCGGCGCTGCAAATCCATCACCTCCCGTAGGTCCTGCTCTGGGTTCTAAGGGTATCAACATCATGGATTTCTGCAAGCAGTTCAACGCCAGAACTCAGGACAAGGCTGGTAAGGTATTACCGGTTGTCATTACTTACTATAATGACAAGTCTTTCTCTTTCGTAGTCAAGACTCCTCCTGTGGCAATTCAACTACTGGAAGCAGCCAAAAAGAAGAGCGGATCTGCCGCACCTAACCGTAATAAGATCGCTGAGATTACTTGGGATCAGGTTAAGGCTATTGCAGAAGATAAGATGCCCGACTTGAACTGCTTCACTGTTGAAAGTGCAATGCGTTTGGTTGCAGGTACTGCCCGCAGCATGGGTATCTCAGTAAAGGGTGACTTTCCCTGTGAATAATTTAAACTTCAACTAACATGAGTAAACTGACAAAGAATCAAAAGTCGGTCGCTGACAAGATTGAAGCGGGGAAGGCATACACGTTGAAAGAAGCTGCATCTTTGGTAAAGGAAATTACCACTACCAAGTTCGATGCTTCTGTCGATATTGACGTACGTCTGGGCGTTGACCCGCGTAAGGCTAACCAGATGGTTCGTGGCGTTGTGTCACTTCCTAATGGTACTGGTAAGCAAGTTCGCGTTCTCTGCCTCTGTACGCCCGATGCTGAAGCTGCTGCTAAAGAAGCAGGCGCTGACTATGTAGGTCTCGATGAATATATCGAGAAAATTAAGGGTGGCTGGACTGACATCGATGTAATCATTACGATGCCTGCCATCATGGGTAAGATTGGTGCCCTGGGTCGTGTGCTCGGTCCCCGCGGATTGATGCCTAACCCTAAGAGTGGTACTGTTACTATGGACGTTGCTAAGGCTGTCCGTGAGGTTAAGCAGGGTAAGATCGATTTCAAGGTTGACAAGACCGGTATCGTTCATACTTCAATTGGTAAGGTTTCTTTCACTCCCGAACAAATCTTCGGTAATGCTAAGGAATTCATCGCTACCATCATCAAGCTGAAACCGACGGCTGCTAAGGGTACATATATCAAGAGTATTTATCTTTCCTCTACCATGAGCAAGGGTATCAAGATTGATCCTAAATCAGTAGAAGAAATCTAAACTAATTTGCGAATATGAAGAAGGAAGATAAAGCTATCATCATCGAGCAACTCGGTGAGAAACTCAAGGAATATGCACACTTCTACCTCGTTGACGTAACGGGCATGAACGCAGAAGCTACTTCTGCTCTCCGTCGCAAGTGCTTCGGCGCTGAAATCAAGATGGTAGTTGTTAAGAACACCCTGCTGCACAAGGCTTTCGAAGCTTCAGAGATTGATTACTCTCCTCTCTATGGCTGCTTGAAAGGTACAACTGCAGTATTCTTCTGCCAGACTGCTAACGCTCCCGCTAAATTGATCAAGGAAGTTAGCAAAGATGGTATCCCCGGCTTAAAGGCTGCTTATGCTGAGGAAGGCTTCTATGTAGGTGCCGACCAGCTCGAGACCCTTTGCGCTATCAAGAGCAAGAACGAGGTTATCGCCGAAATCGTTGCTCTTCTCCAGTCTCCTGCAAAGAATGTTATCTCTGCCCTCCAAGGCGCAGGACAGACTATTCACGGTGTGCTTAAGACTTTGGGCGAACGTCCCGAATAATTTAAATTGGTCCAGACACCGAACCCTACAATTAACTTAGAAACAAAACAAAAAAATACATTACACAAATGGCAGATATCAAAGCTATCGCTGAAGAATTGGTAAATTTGACAGTGAAGGAAGTTAACGAGTTGGCAAATGTCCTCAAGGAAGAGTACGGAATTGAACCCGCTGCTGCAGCTGTTGCTGTTGCTGCTGCTGCTCCCGGTGCCGCTGCTGCTGAGGAGAAGACCTCTTTCGACGTAGTTCTTAAGAGCGCTGGTGCCGCTAAGCTCCAGGTTGTTAAGGCTGTTAAGGAACACTGCGGTCTTGGCCTGAAGGAAGCTAAGGACATCGTAGACGGTGCTCCTAGCAAGGTTAAGGAAGGCGTTGCCAAGGAAGAAGCTGAAGCACTCAAGAAGGCTCTCGAAGAAGCTGGTGCTGAAGTAGAACTCGCCTAATAAAATCCTTATATAAGGAGTCGGTTATGGATCCTCTGGTAGAGGGTTCATAACCTTTTTGCGTCTATATGTCTTAGCTCATTCCCGATACATTGAAAATGCCGGTTTTATGCTGAATTTCAGCATTTTATCGCCTCTTTTTAGGGCTGATGCGCCTTGTTTATGCGACTTGCCGGTGTTTGCGTGTTATTGCGATTGTTATTTTGCTCGCCGACTCATACTCGGCCGGGCTATTTGCGCGTAATGTGGCTAAGATTTTAGAACATTTAGTTTATAGGTTGATAAGTTTAAGTTTCATTTTACTTGTTGACTTTAGACTTACAATCTTTTAAACCATTGTTTATCCCCAACAATACGAACGAATGTCTTCCAGAGTAATAAACCAACGTGTAAACTTCGCGTCCGTAAAGAATCCGATGCCTTATCCCGATTTCTTGGACGTTCAGTTAAAGTCTTTCCAAGATTTTCTGCAGCTCGACACGCCCAGTGAATTGCGTAAGAACGACGGTCTGTACAAAGTTTTTGCTGAGAACTTCCCTATCGCTGATACTCGCAACAACTTTGTATTAGAGTTTATCGACTACTATATCGATGAACCTCGTTACAGCATTCAGGAATGTCTGGAGCGCGGATTGACTTACTGTGTGCCCCTCAAGGCAAAACTCAAACTTTATTGTACGGACCCTGATCATGAGGATTTCGATACCGTCGTACAGGATGTGTTCCTGGGTACGATTCCTTACATGACAAGCAACGGTACGTTTATTATCAACGGTGCTGAGCGTGTAGTTGTTTCGCAGCTTCACCGTTCGCCCGGTGTATTCTTCGGTTCAAGTATCCACGCTAACGGTACGCAGCTTTATTCTGCACGTATCATCCCGTTCAAGGGTTCGTGGATCGAATTTGCTACGGACATCAACAATGTGATGTATGCTTACATCGACCGTAAGAAAAAGTTGCCCGTAACTACTTTGTTGCGTGCCATCGGTTATGACACGGATAAGGACATTTTGCAGATCTTCAAGCTCGCCGAGGAAATCAAGGTGAACAAAACGAATCTGAAGAATGTTATCGGCCGCAAGTTGGCTGCCCGTGTGCTGAAGAGTACGCTCGAAGACTTCGTTGATGAGGATACCGGTGAAGTAGTTTCTATTGAACGTATTGAAATTGTGCTTGAGCGCGAAACGGTGATTGAGGAAGAGCACATTGAGCAAATCATTAACTCGGGTGAACAGAGCATTCTGATTCACAAAGAGGAGGCTTCTTCTTCTGATTACTCTATCATCTTCAATACGTTGCAGAAGGACCCCTCGAAGTCGGAAAAGGAAGCTGTAACGTTTATCTACCGTCAGCTGCGTAACTCTGACCCTGCTGATGATGCTTCGGCTCGCGAAGTTATCAACAACCTTTTCTTCTCTGAAAAGCGTTATGACTTGGGCGAGGTTGGTCGTTACCGTATCAATAAGAAGTTGAATCTTTCAACGGATATGGATGTGCGCGTGTTGACTCGCGAAGATATCATCGAGATTATCCAGTACTTGGTTGAGTTGATCAACTCTAAGGCTACTGTCGATGATATTGACCACTTGAGTAACCGTCGCGTACGTACGGTGGGCGAACAGCTCTCGAACCAGTTCTCAATCGGTTTGGCACGTATGAGCCGTACGATTCGTGAACGTATGAACGTGCGTGACAACGAAGTGTTTACGCCGACGGATTTGATCAATGCTAAGACTATCTCGAGCGTGATCAACTCGTTCTTCGGTACGAATGCCCTGTCGCAGTTCATGGACCAGACGAACCCCTTGGCTGAGGTTACGCACAAGCGTCGTTTGTCAGCCTTAGGTCCTGGCGGTCTGTCGCGTGAACGTGCCGGTTTCGAGGTGCGAGACGTACACTACACGCACTATGGTCGTTTGTGTCCTATCGAGTCGCCTGAAGGTCCGAACATTGGTTTGATTTCTTCGCTTTGTGTGTATGCGAAGATTGATGATCTCGGTTTCATCGAAACTCCGTACCGTAAGGTTGAGAATTCGGTTGTAAACCTGAACAACGAAAATGTTGTTTACCTTTCTGCTGAAGAAGAAGAGGGTAAGATTATCGGTCAGGGTAATGCTCCGCTGAATGACGATGGTACGTTTATCCGCGATAAGGTGAAGTGCCGTCAGGATGCCGATTATCCTGTGGTTCCCCCTTCAGAGGTTGAACTCATGGACGTGGCTCCGCAGCAGATTGCTTCAATCGCAGCTTCACTGATTCCCTTCCTTGAGCACGACGATGCTCACCGTGCGTTGATGGGATCGAACATGATGCGTCAGGCAGTTCCCCTTATCCGCAGTGAAGCACCTATCGTAGGTACGGGTATCGAAAAGCAGGTTTGCGAAGATTCACGTACGATGATTACGGCAGAAGGTGATGGTGTGATTGAATATGTAGATGCTACTACCATCCGTATTGCTTACGACCGTTCTGAAGATGAAGAGTTTGTTAGCTTCGATTCGAACGTAAAGGAATACCAGATTCCCAAGTTCCGCCGTACGAACCAGAATATGACCATTGACCTCCGTCCGATTTGCGATGCAGGTCAGATTGTGAAGAAGGGTGACATCCTTACTGAGGGTTATGCTACCGAAAACGGTGAGTTGGCTCTTGGCCGTAACCTCCTCGTGGCTTACATGCCTTGGAAGGGTTACAACTATGAGGATGCTATCGTATTGAATGAGCGTATTGTACGTGATGATATCCTTACTTCTGTTCACGTGGATGAGTTCTCGCTTGAAGTGCGTGAAACGAAGCGTGGTATGGAAGAATTTACCAATGACATCCCCAACGTAAGCGAAGATGCTACGAAGGATTTGGATGAAAATGGTATTGTGCGTATTGGTGCGCGTATCGCACCGGGCGATATCATGATTGGTAAAATTACGCCGAAGGGCGAAAGCGATCCGACGCCCGAAGAAAAACTTCTGCGTGCCATCTTTGGTGACAAGGCTGGTGACGTGAAGGATGCTTCGCTCAAGGCAAATCCCTCGCTGGCCGGTGTGGTTATCAACAAGCGCTTGTTTGCCCGCGTACAGAAATCGCGTAGCTCGAAGGCTGCTGACAAGATTACCTTGCAGAAGCTCGACGAAGAGTTCGACCGCGAAACGGGTGAATTGAAGACCATTCTGCTCGACAAACTGCTTACGCTTTGCGACGAGAAAACGTCGCTCGGCGTGAAGGACAATGTAGGCTCAGAGCTCATTGCCAAGGGCGCTACGTTTACCCGTCCGATGTTGGCAGCACTTGATTACACGGCTGTTGAACTCCGCGGTTGGACGGAAGACGAGCACACCAACAAGCTCATCCGTCAGCTCGTTATCAACTACTTGAAGAAGTTCAACCAACTCGATGCCATTCTGAAGCGTAAGAAGTTTGCGTTGACCATTGGTGACGACCTTCCTTCTGGTATCATTCAGCAGGCCAAGGTTTACATTGCCAAGAAGCGTAAGATTGGTGTCGGCGATAAGATGGCAGGTCGCCACGGTAACAAGGGTATCGTGTCGAAGATTGTGCGTCAGGAAGACATGCCGTTCCTCGAGGATGGTACGCCGGTCGACATCGTACTGAACCCGCTGGGTGTGCCTTCGCGTATGAACCTCGGTCAGATTTTCGAGGCCGTACTCGGTGCTGCCGGTCGCAAGTTGGGCGTTAAGTTTGCCACACCTATTTTCGATGGTGCCAAACTTGAAGACCTTTGCGAATGGACCGACAAGGCAGGCTTGCCCCGCTACTGTTCAACGCAGCTTTATGATGGTGGAACGGGTGAACCGTTCGACCAGAAGGCAACGGTGGGTGTGACTTACATGTTGAAACTCGGCCACATGGTTGAAGACAAGATGCACGCACGTTCTATTGGTCCGTACTCGCTCATTACGCAGCAGCCTCTCGGTGGTAAGGCACAGTTTGGTGGTCAGCGTTTCGGAGAAATGGAGGTCTGGGCAATCGAGGCATTCGGTGCTTCGCACGTACTCCAGGAAATCCTCACCATCAAGTCCGACGACGTTACCGGCCGTGCCAAAGCTTACGAGGCTATTGTCAAGGGCGACACTATGCCTACTCCGGGTATCCCCGAATCGCTCAACGTGCTCCTGCACGAATTGCGCGGTCTGGGCTTGAGCATCACGCTCGACTAAGAAACTGTATGAATGCTTTTCCGGCATATAAAGGTTATCTTCCCATTTGTTTTCCGTACTGCGGTCAGGTCATGTTGCCGAACCGGGGCGGGAAACAAAGGGAGGAAATTTCAAACCAGAGCCGCAGAGCATGTCCCGACTTCAGAGTCTGGGAAAAATCATTCAGATTCTAATAATCACTCCCATCATCTTTTCATTCCTTAGAACATGGCATTTAAAAGAGATAATAAGATAAAGAGTAACTTTACGAAAATAACCATCGGTTTGGCCTCACCTGAGGAAATCATGGCTAATTCGTATGGCGAGGTGTTGAAGCCCGAAACAATCAACTACCGAACCTATAAACCCGAGCGTGACGGCTTGTTCTGCGAACGCATTTTCGGTCCGACCAAGGACTACGAATGCCACTGCGGAAAGTACAAGCGCATCCGTTACAAAGGCATCGTCTGCAACCGTTGCGGTGTTGAAGTAACCGAAAAGAAAGTACGCCGCGAGCGTGCTGGACATATTCAGCTTGTAGTGCCCGTTGCACACATCTGGTATTTCCGTTCGTTGCCCAACAAAATGGGTTACCTGCTCGGTATTCCGACCAAGAAACTCGACAGCATTATATATTACGAGCGTTACGTAGTTATTCAGCCCGGACCTTTGGCCGAAGACTTTGCGCAGAACGACCTCCTCACCGAGGACGAATACCTGGATTGCCTCAAGCGTTTGCCGAAGGAAAACCAGTACCTCGAGGACTCTGACCCCAATAAGTTCATCGCCAAAATGGGTGCCGAGGCCATTTACGACCTGCTCACCCGCATCGACCTCGATGCCCTGTCGTACGAACTTCGCGACCGCGCCAACAGCGACTCGTCTGTACAGCGCAAGAACGAAGCCCTCAAGCGTTTGCAGGTAGTAGAATCGTTCCGTTCAAGCCGCGAACGCAACAAGCCCGAGTGGATGATTATGAAGGTAATCCCCGTCACTCCGCCCGATTTGCGTCCGCTCGTACCCCTGGATGGTGGACGTTTCGCCACCTCCGACTTGAACGACCTTTACCGTCGCGTTCTCATCCGCAACAACCGTTTGAAGCGACTGCTCGAAATCAAGGCCCCCGAAGTGATTCTGCGTAACGAAAAACGTATGCTTCAGGAGTCAGTTGACAGCCTTTTCGACAACTCACGCAAGAGTTCAGCCGTAAAGAGCGACAGCAACCGTCCGCTCAAGTCACTTTCAGACTCACTCAAGGGTAAGCAAGGCCGTTTCCGTCAGAACCTTCTCGGTAAGCGTGTCGACTACTCAGCCCGTTCGGTAATCGTTGTAGGTCCCGAACTTAAGATGGGCGAGTGCGGTCTGCCCAAGCTCATGGCCGCCGAGCTTTACAAGCCGTTCATCATCCGCAAGCTCATTGAGCGCGGCATTGTGAAGACGGTAAAGAGCGCCAAGAAGATTGTCGACCGTCGCGAGCCCGTTATCTGGGACATCCTTGAGCACGTCATGATGGGTCACCCCGTGTTGCTCAACCGTGCACCGACCCTTCACCGTTTGGGTATTCAGGCCTTTCAGCCCAAGATGATTGAAGGTAAAGCCATTCAGCTCCACCCGTTGGCATGTACCGCGTTCAACGCCGACTTCGACGGTGACCAGATGGCCGTTCACCTTCCTTTGGGTAATGAAGCCGTGCTCGAAGCCCAGATGCTCATGCTCCAGAGCCACAACATTCTGAACCCCGCCAACGGTGCACCTATCACCGTGCCCTCACAGGATATGGTGCTCGGTTTGTACTATATCACCAAGCTCCGTCCCGGAGCAAAGGGAACCGGCCTCACCTTCTACGGACCCGAAGAAGCCCTCATCGCCTTCAACGAAAAGCGCGTCGACGTACACGCTCCCGTCAAGGTAATGGTTGACGACGTCAACGAAGCCGGACAAATGTGCAAGCACCTGGTTGAAACCTCAGTAGGTCGTGTTATTGTCAACGAAATCATTCCTTACGAATGCGGTTACGTTAACAAGGTAATTTCGAAGAAGTCACTCCGCGACGTCATCACCCTCGTTATCAAGACCGTGGGTATGGCCCGTGCCTGCGAATTCCTCGACGGTATCAAGAACCTCGGTTATCGTAAGGCCTACGAAGGTGGTTTGTCGTTCAACCTCGACGATATTATCATCCCCACCGAGAAGAAAGACATCGTGAAGCGCGGTAATGATGAAATCGATCAGATTACCATGAACTATAACATGGGTTTCATCACCGACAACGAACGTTACAACCAAGTAATTGATACCTGGACCCACGTCAACACCGACCTGAAGAAGACCCTCATGAAGCAGATGACCGAAGCCGACCAAGGTTTCAACGCCGTGTTCATGATGCTCGACTCAGGAGCCCGTGGTTCGGCCGATCAGATTGCCCAGCTTGCCGGTATGCGTGGTTTGATGGCCAAGCCTCAGAAAGCAGGTGCCGAAGGTGCCCAGATTATCGAAAACCCGATTCTTTCTAACTTTAAGGAAGGTATGTCCGTGCTTGAGTACTTTATCTCAACCCACGGTGCACGTAAGGGTTTGGCCGATACCGCACTGAAGACGGCCGACGCCGGTTACCTTACCCGTCGTTTGGTCGACGTTTCGCACGACGTAATCATTACTGAAGAAGACTGTGGAACCCTCCGCGGCCTCGTTTGCACTGCATTGAAGGATGGTGACGAAATCATCTCTTCACTCAGCGAGCGTATTTTGGGCCGTGTGTCTGTTCACGACATCATACACCCCACCACTGGCAAGCTCATCATTGCAGCCGGTGAGGAAATTACCGAAGCCATTGCAGCCGAAATCGAAGCATCGCCCATCGAAAGCGTTGAAATTCGTTCAGTGCTCACCTGCGAAAGCAAGCACGGTGTCTGCATGAAGTGCTACGGCCGCAACCTCGCCACCAGCCGCATGGTACAGAAGGGCGAAGCCGTCGGTGTGATTGCCGCCCAGTCAATTGGTGAGCCTGGTACGCAGCTTACACTCCGTACCTTCCACGCCGGTGGTATTGCATCGAATGCCGCAGCCAACGCCACCATCGTTGCCAAGAGCGACTGCCGCGTTGAATTCGAAGAACTCCGTACCGTTGACCTCCTTCCCGGAGCCGACAACGCCTCAGACAATCCCGAGAACCCCGGTAAGGTGGTTGTAGGTCGTCTGGCCGAAGTACGCTTTATCGACGAAAACACCGGCATCATCCTTTCGACCCAGAACGTACCCTACGGTTCAGTCATCTATGTTGACGACCGTCAGAAGGTAGAAAAGGGCACCGTAATTGCCAAGTGGGACCCCTTCAACGCCGTAATCGTAACCGAAAATGCAGGTACCATCCAGTTCGAAAACGTAACCGAAGGTATCAGCTACCGTGTTGAAGAAGACGAAGCCACCGGTTTGCGCGAACGCATCGTAATCGAGTCGAAAGACAAGAGCCACGTGCCCACCGCACACATCATTGGCGACGACGGCGAAGTGCTCCGCACCTACAGCTTCCCCATCAACGGTCACATCGTGGTCGAAGACGGACAGAAGTTGGCAGCCGGTGAAGTTCTCATCAAGATTCCTCGTGTCGTAGGTAAAGCCGGTGACATCACCGGTGGTCTCCCCCGTGTAACCGAGCTGTTCGAAGCCCGCAACCCGAGCAACCCCGCTGTGGTTAGCGAAATCGACGGTGAAATTTCAATGGGTAACGTAAAACGTGGCCACCGCGAAATCATTGTCACCTCAAAATTGGGCGAAGTTAAGAAGTACCTCGTACCCCTGTCAAAGCAGATTCTGGTTCAGGAAAACGACTACGTTCGTGCCGGTACTCCTCTGTCCGACGGTTCAATCACCCCCGGCGACATCCTCGCCATCAAGGGTCCCACCGCCGTACAGGAATACATTGTTAACGAAGTACAGGACGTTTACCGTTTGCAGGGTGTAAAGATCAACGACAAGCACTTCGAAGTGATTGTACGTCAGATGATGCGCAAGGTACAGATCAACGAACCCGGCGATACCCGCTTCCTCGAACAGCAAATTGTCGACAAGCTCGACTTTGCCGAAGAGAACGACCGCATCTGGGGTAAGAAAGTTGTGGTTGACGCTGGCGACAGCGAAACCATGAAGAAGGGTATGATTGTAACCGCCCGCAAGCTCCGCGACGAAAACTCACAGCTCAAGCGCCGTGACCTCAAGCTCGTCAAGGTACGCGATGCCGTGGCCGCCACCTCTACCCAGATTCTTCAGGGTATCACCCGTGCCGCTCTGCAAACCAAGAGCTTCATGTCGGCCGCATCCTTCCAGGAAACCACCAAGGTGCTCAACGAAGCTGCCATCAGCGGTAAGGTCGACTACCTCGAAGGTATGAAGGAAAACGTAATCTGCGGTCATCTCATCCCCGCCGGTACCGGTTTGCGCGAGTTCAATCGCATCGTAGTTGCCGACCGTCAGGAATGGGAAAAAGCCCAGGCAGCTAAAGAAGCTGAAAACGAATAAACGGTTGATTGCCGCAGCCGCGCCCCCTTAAGCGCAAGCTAAGAGGCCAGGCAAAGCTCCACGGCAATTCACTTACACGACTGATAAGAATCCTTGCAGCGTTCAAGTTTTTGAACAGCTGCAAGGATTTTTTTTTGCCCTTATCGCCGCCCCAAGTTTCACCAAAATCAATATCCGCTCAGTCTATTTTCAGTTATAAAATGCCCATCAATAGGCTATCAGTGAGTATTCAAAATCATTTTCGCTGATTTAGAAAAATGTTAAACCGTAAGCAGTGATGTGGGTAAATATCTGTTAAAAACAATCCAATGTTTTTCATCTCTTTCCAAGTGCCTGCGTTACTATGTCTTATACTGATATAGGTAGACACATTAACAAACTAATAAATGTGTCCTAA
>OHBG01000456.1_pt1 | contig 20137 bp, 13 predicted proteins | sample 1577351 | NCBI WGS metagenome assembly OHBG01 (sample SAMEA3879596, study PRJEB24766) | human gut metagenome | biome: human-associated habitat; feature: feces | place: USA | collected 1985/1987 | reverse complement strand
GTGAATCCGGAGCTGTTCCTGCAGCTGTAATCCTCATGAAGTTGGTTAGAAGTTCAAAAACCACTGTTCCTAAGTTGGAATGGGAAGGTTTCTAACCAGAGGAGAGCCAGAATACCTACCAACTTCCGTAACTTGAGCACTGAGCTTCCAGGATTAGAAGCGATGTCCCCTATACTGATACGATAGGATTCCTATTTTACTCTTTCGGGCCATTACCTTTCGCACACAGAAGCGAAGTGCCGTTTTGTTTTATCAACGAAAAAATCGGTAGACGATGAAGCACAAGTATTGGCTTGAAGCGGTACTGCTGTGCGGTGTGATGCAATCCGCCCCGGCACAAAGTATCCTTAAAAACAAAGATGAGAAAGAACTCTCGTTACTGCTCAACGAAGTAGTGGTAACAGGTACGGGAACCGAGCACTACCTGAAAGACGCCCCCGTGCAGACAGAGGTGCTCACGGGAAAAGCGCTGGAGCAATATCAGGCGCGCAGCATAGACGACCTTCTCAGCGGGCTCAGCCCTTCCCTCACCTTCCATGACGGCGACATGGGCAGCCATATCCAGCTCAACGGGCTGAACAACGACTATATCCTCATCATGATAAACGGCAAGCGCATGAACGGGGACATCGGCGGACAAAACGACCTCAACCAACTGAATCCCGCCAACATAGAGCGCATCGAAATCGTGAAAGGCGCCGCTTCTTCACTTTACGGCAGCGATGCCATTGCCGGAGTCATCAATATCATTACCAAACGGAGCAGAGAGAAAATGGAACTCACCAGCACCACCCGTGTGGGCGAGCATGGCGATGTACGGCAAAGCGCCAGCTTCGGCTTCAACTACGGCAAACTGAAATCGGTGACCGGTATCAACTTCCGGCACACCGACGGCTGGCGCAATACGGATATGCAATGGGATCAGAACCAACTGAAGCCCGGTTCCACCATGCTTACCGTAAACCGTTCCAGCAACTACACTCTTTCCGAGAATCTGGAATGGCAGGTAAACAGAAAACTGAACCTCACCGCCGAAGGAACGTACTACGAACGTTGGGTGATGCGTACGCACGGCCCGTGGAAGTACCTGCCCAACGACTTCTACTACCGCAACTATACTTTTGCCGCCGGAAGCAGGTACAAGCTGAACGGGCGCAACTACCTCACCGCCGACCTCTCTTACGGTCGCTACGGTTACTTCTACGACTATAAGCTGAAAGACATCACCGACTACTTCAAAGACGGCGACCGCATCACCTACTACCCCGGCCAGCGTATCAAGCAGAGCATACAGCAACAAGTGCTGGCGCAGGTAAAAGGTATCTTTTACTTCGGCGACCGGCACATCCTCAATACTGGCATAGAGTACCAGTACAACCGTTTGGAATCGCCTCACCACATAGCAGGCGACATCGCTTCCGTCTATACGCTCGCCGCCTATGCGCAGGAAGAGTGGACTGCCACAAGCAACCTTATACTGACTGCCGGCGTACGCGGCACGCAACACAAGGAAACCGGACTGAACCTCAGCCCCAAAGTATCCGCACTCTACAAAGCCGGTAACTTCAACCTGCGCACTTCCTATGCCATGGGCTTCAAGGCGCCTACCATCAAAGAGCTTTATTATGAACACACAGGCAGCATCGGCGGCAGCTCCCTCACCGCCTATCATGGCAATACAGACCTCAAGGCGCAAACCTCACAATACACTTCCATCAGCGTGGAGTATGCAGGAAGCAAGTTCCAAGCGAGCCTGACCGGATATGCCAACTTCATCCGCAACATGATAGAGCTGGTAGAGATAAAAGTCACCCCCGAAGAAAAGCTCCTCGAAATAGAGAAAAGCAAGAAATACACCAACCTCACGAAAGCCCGTATCTATGGCATGGACTTCACCTTCAACTACCGCCCCACGAAAGACATCATGCTGGGCGGTGGGTACAGCTATGCCGATCCGAAAGCGCAGTATGCTGCCGATACGGGCGATAACTACATGAAGTACCTCTACATCGACGCCACATCCAACCATAATGCCACGCTCAACGCCACCTGGCAGCACACGTGGCGCTGTTACCGCCTCGGCTTGGGAGTGTACGGCCGATACCAGTCGACCCGCCACTACGTCAACGACAACGATGCCGACGGCTTCCAGACATGGCGCATCAACACCGCCCATACCCTAATGAAGATGCGGCACTGGACGCTGACAATGAACATAGGCGTAGACAACCTCTTCAACTACGTAGACCGCACTCCTTTCGGACGTAACCGGGCTACCAGCACGCCGGGAAGGAATTTCTACGCATCGGCGCTTATAAAGTTCAAGAACGGGGGCGGGACAAAATAGAGAAAAACATCTTTTTTATTAATCAATTTACAAACAAAGTATGAAAAATTTCAAGTTTTATCTGATGGCGGCTCTCGTAGCAGCCACAACTTGCACAGGATTCACCTCCTGTAGCGATGACGACGATGCAGAAAGTACCGTAAACCCTGCAACCAGGGTAGTAGCCGAAACCAAGAAGTATGACACCGCCATCCTACTCTGTACTTTCGGAAGCACTTATAATGAGTCATTGGACGTTTACAACGAAATCATCGCCGACTTCCGGAAGCAGTTCCCTCAAACAGACATCTATATGTCTTTCACCTCACGTACCTGCATCGGCCGTGCAGAAGCTTCTACCGGCGAAGCGCGCTACAAACTGGACCAATGGCTGAAAGCCATCGGCGATGCAGGATATACACGCGTAGCCGTACAGTCGCTTCACGTCATTCCCGGCGAGGAATACCTCTCTCTAATGAATACCGATATCAAGAAAAACTTTATGATTGACTGGTATCCGCACATCGACGTGCTGAAAGGCGCCAACCTGCTCTCTACCGATGATGATACGGACGAAGTGGCACAGGTGCTTTACAACCACTACAAAGACAAACTGGCCGAAAAGAAGAACATCGTTCTCCTGATGGGACACGGTAACCCTGATGTGAACTACAATGCCAACACCAAATACTCCGAAGTCCAAACCGCCTTGCATACTCTTGCCACAAACAAAAATATCTTCGTAGGTACTGTAGACTATGGAGAAATGCTTTTCTGGCCGAAAGAAGAGGAAGAGAAAGCTGCAGATCGCATCCCGGTAGTACCTGCCGCCCAAATGATAGCCAACTATCCCGGCTGCATCTATTCGCAAGTGATGAAGTACTGCCAGGACAATAACCTGGAGCCAAATGAAGTAAACGTATACCTCGCTCCTTTCATGTCCATCGCCGGCGACCATGCCCACAACGACCTATGGGGCATCGAAGCGATAGCCGAAAACAAAGGCTTGGATAAAGTGGAACTCAATACCAACGAGTACAGTTGGCGCGAACGTCTGGAGAAAGCAGGTTTCAAGGTAGACAGAACATTTGAAGCCCATCCCGTAGGCCAAGCCGATGCCGATCACGGTATCAAAGACGGCTGCGGTATCAAGGCTCTGGGCAGCTATCCCGAAATCCGCACAATCTGGGTGAATCACCTGAAAGAGCAATGGGATGCCGATGCCTGGGAAAACGGTGAAGGGTATCAGCCGGAAGCATAACATTTGTCCTCCATTTTCTTAATTCAATAAGGGAAAAAAGGAGAGGAAAGGCTGAGACAGAAAAAATATGCGGGTATTTCTCATTTTCAGGAAAATGTCGCATATTACACTAACAATCAAAGAATTAAATTAAAGACATAAAGAACACCCAAACATTTTAAGGTTCATTTTAGGGGTCACTTCCTTATTGGCCCCTAAAATGAACCTTTCACCTAAAGACAGTCAGGTAAAAATAACCGACAACCCCCTTTTGTTATCCGTCTTATAAGTTGAAAATATTCATCCCATGAGACCGGGAAAATCGTTCCGAGAGATGAAAAAATCCATCCCGCAAAACAAAGCAAATCCGTAATGCAAAGCAAATCACTCCGTAAGACCGGTTGCATTATCCCGCCCTTTCCTTTATCAATTAAAAATAAACCGCTATATTTGTCACCGCTTAGGTGATACACTCCGTTGTTCCAACGAGTTGTATAAAAGGGAATCCGGTGCGAAACCGGAACAGTGCCCGCTACTGTAAAGCCACTTTGCTCCGCCTGCTTGTTGCAGCAACGGAGCATACGGAAAACATTCTTCAAAACAATGCCACTGTCTTACAGACGGCTGTTGGTGAGAGCGAACATCAGTTTGAGCCATCGCAGACCGGAGACGGGAAGGTGTGGTTTTCCGTAGGGCTGAGTCAGGAAACCTGCCTGGGCAATTACACAGTCAACGCCTTCCCGGGGTCAGGAAGACAAGTATTAATCTTACATTTTTCAATAAATGAAAACCAACTATTTATTGGCAGCCATACTGTGCTGCCTGACACCCCTGCTCCATGCCCAAACCGCATTGAGTGGAAAGGTGGTGAGCGCCGACACGAATGAGCCTCTTGCAGGGGTAAATATCCGCGTAGACAACAGTCTGACGGGATGCGCCACCAACGGAAAAGGAGAATTTATCATCGACAATCTGCCCGACGGACAACACACGCTGCGCTTCTCCTACATCGGCTTCACCCCCAAAAAATACACCGCGGACGGACAAGAAGAAAACATCCTTGTAAAGCTGGAGGAGAGTTACAGCAACCTCAGCCAGGTGGTAGTGACCGGAACCGGTACGCACCGCCGCATGACAGACAGCCCCGTTCCCGTATCCGTAATCACAGCCAAAGAAATAGGCAGCGCCAACGTATCTACGCTGGAAGAAGCGCTGGTGAAGCTGACGCCCAATATCTCTTCCTACACCAACGGCATGGGCACTACCATGAGCCTGAACGGCATCAACGAGGACTACATACTGATATTGGAAAACGGCAGACGTCTGGCTGGTGAAGACCGCTACACGCGCATCAACGTGGCCAACATCAAGCGCATCGAGATACTGAACGGCGCGGCATCCGCCCTATACGGAAGCGATGCCATAGGCGGTGTTATCAACATCATCACGGACGATGCCCGGAACACCGTGAACGTATCCAGCTATACTCACTACTCCGGTGAGGGACGACTGACGGAGAGCGTCAATGCCGATGTCAATGCAGGCAAGTTCGCCTCTTATACTTCCTACCAGCGCCGTCAGGCAGGAAGCTGGCAGAACAACAACATTGACGAGAACGGCTACGAAACGGGACGCCCTACTTCCGTAGGCTTCTACTCCAACACCATAAACCAGCGTTTCGTGTTCAATGCCACAGACAAACTGTCGTTCTACGCGCGCGGTACTTATTATGATAACAAAACCCGCCGTCCGCAGGACGCCACCTACTATGCCAAAAGCAAAGGCCAGTTCGTGCAGAAAGACGCCTATACCTACAATTTGAAACACGAGACCTATACTTATGGCGCCGGCATGAAGTACATGATAAACCGTTCGGCTTACATCGATGCAGAGTTCTACTCGGACAATTACTCGTCGGACTATATGTACTTCAAGAAGTCGGGCAGCTATCTGCCGGGCGACCGGGTGACCCGCAAACAAGTGCGATACTACAACGGAAACATCAAGGGTATTTTCCGCCTGGGCAGCCGCAACAAACTGTCTGCCGGCGTAGAATACGTAAACGAGGGGCTGGAGAGCGAATCGGACAACATCGACTCCCGCCACATGTACACCCTCGCTTTCTATGCGCAGGATGAAATAAAGCTGCCCCTAAACCTGCAAGTCGTACTGGGCATACGCTACATCTACAACGAGAACTTCAAGAACTACGCCACCCCAAATGTGTCGCTGATGTACAAACTCGGCGGACTGAACCTGCGTGCCGCCTACGCGGCAGGCTTCCGCACGCCTACCTTGTCGCAACTTTACGCCACCGACGAATCCAAGACCAGCAACCGCTACACCACGGGCAACGTCGGTTTGAAACCAGAAAAGAACAACTTCTACTCGCTGAATGCGGAGTACAACTACCGCCGGCTCTCCGTGTCCGTCACCGGGTTCATCAACAACATCCGCGACATGATAAACTACCGCACCCTCTCCGATCAGGAGATACACGACATGGGACTGGACGACAAGCACGCCACCTTCGACGAGATACGTCAGCGCGACAACGTGGACAAAGCCAAGACCAAAGGCATCAGCCTGAACGCCAGCCTGAACCTAGGCGCGGGCTTCAGGGCAGGCGGCGGATACACGTACATGGACACCGAGGCCAAGCAGTTGCAAGCCGACGGCAGTTACAAAGTGTCTCCCATAGACAAAAGCATCAGACACATGGGAAACATCAACGGCCAGTGGGAACATACCTGGAGCTTCTACCGCCTGAACGTAAACGTACATGGACACCTGCAAGGCGAACGCTACTCACAAACATACGGCTACGCCCCCAAATTCCAGCAATGGGATTTGAATACCCGCCACACCTTCAATCTGCAATCCGTGGTTCTGGAACCGGGCGTAGGTATCGAGAATATCTTCAACAAGAAAGATGACCGCCCCTGGAACAATAACTTCTCCACGCTCAGCCCGGGACGCTCGGTATACGTAAGTTTGTCGGTACGGTTTAAGAAATAAAAAAACAGCAATCATTTTTACAAAACAGTAATTACTTTTATTTATGAAAACATCTCTCCTTTCCCTGCTCCTTGCCATTTCTCTCTTCTGCTCCGCTCACGAAGGGGGAAACTTCGTGTCGAGCGATATGCTTGCAAGCATGAAACCTGGCGAAAAGGCCGCATTGCTTATGGTACACTTCGGCACGACGCACGATGATACACGTACGCAGACGATTGATGCTATCAATGCCCAAGCACGCAAGGCTTTTCCCGACCTGGAGTTTCGCGAAGCCTATACTTCGCGCATCGTCATACGCCGCCTCAAGACACGCGGCGTTGTCAAAAATACCCCGCTGGATGCGCTACTCCAACTGCGTGGAGAGGGCTACACACACATTATTGTACAAAGTACCAATATCATTGACGGTGTGGAAATGGAGTCGCTCCGCCGTGATGTGGAAAGCGTGCTGCCTTTCTTCAAGGAGATACGCGTAGGCACTCCTCTACTCTATTCGGTGGAAGATGCGAAAAAAGTAACTGATATTTTAGGACAACGCCTCAATGCTTCGGTGCAGCAGAGTGCAAAGAAAAAGGGTAAAGAACACTTCGTATTGGTAGGGCATGGCACTTATACGCCCGGTACTGCTACATACAGTCAGATGGACTATATGCTGAAAGTAGCCGGATTCGGTAACTTCCATGTGGGGACCATCGAAGGCTATCCCACCTTTGAAACCATGTTGGCACAACTGAAAGCGGCCAAAGCAAAGAGTGTGACACTCGTTCCTTTTATGTTTGTAGCCGGTGACCACGCCAAAAACGATATTGCCGGAGAATGGCGGGAGATGCTTGAAAAAGAAGGTTATACCGTTCATGTGCGCATGGAAGGTTTAGGGCAAATCCCTGAAATACAAAAGATATTCGTAGACCATATCCGTTTCGGACTGAAGCACCGCACACAGGGCATCATGGAAAAGAAAGCGGCATATGCGGCAGGGGAAAAAAACGAGTGAGAAAGTCACCTTTTCATGCCATAATGTGATAAATAGAATGTATCTTTGTGAACTGCAGGCGTAACACTTACCATGCTCTGCAGAACAGACAGCAATAAGTCAGATAGCAAATGAAACAACCCAAAATAATCATCGCCGGCATCGGTCCGGGCAATAAGCAAGACATAACACCCGCTGTTGTTGCCGCTTTACAGGAAGCGGATGCAGTGGTGGGCTATAAATACTATTTCCGCTTTGTCACTCCGTACCTGCGCCCCGATACGGAATGTATAGATACAGGAATGAAACGCGAACGTATCCGCGCCGAGCAAGCTTTCGAGCTGGCGGAGCAGGGAAAAACGGTGTGCGTCATCAGTTCGGGCGATGCAGGGATTTACGGTATGACGCCGCTTGTGTATGAAATGAAGCGGGAACGGAACAGTAACGCAGAGATTATTTCCCTGCCCGGTATCAGCGCATTCCAGAAAGCGGCTTCCCTGCTGGGAGCTCCTGTGGGACATGACTTCTGCGTTATCTCCCTCTCAGACCTGATGACCCCGTGGGAACGCATTGAGAAACGTATCATTGCCGCTGCCGCAGCCGATTTCGTGACAGCCGTCTACAATCCCAAAAGTGAAGGCCGCTATTGGCAACTTTACCGGCTGAAAGAGTTGTTCCTGCAAGAAGGACGTTCACCACAGACCCCCGTAGGCTATGTACGCCAGGCAGGGCGTCCCGAACAGGAAGTGCACATAACGACGTTGGAAGCGTTCGACCCCGAAAAGACGGATATGTTTACCGTAGTACTGATAGGCAACTCGCAATCGTACGAATGGAACGGTACGATGATTACTCCGCGGGGATATTACCGGGAGGAGGTTGCGACCGGGAATACCCAGTATGGAGCTAGTAAAGGGCAGGAGATCATGATACGAAGCTTCCGTACCATCGAGAAAGAGCTCAGGAACCGGGACATTCCCCTCGACCATAAATGGGCGTTGCTACACGCCATCCACACCACCGCAGATTTTGAAATGGAAAAGCTGTTGCACACAGACGAAAAAGCAGTGGAAACACTATATCAAGGTATCATCGGGAAACGCATACGGACCATCGTTACAGACGTGACAATGGCTGCCAGCGGCATTCGTAAAGGAGCTTTGGAACGTTTGGGTGTAAAGGTGAAATGCTATCTCGGCGATCCCCGTACCGCAGCAATGGCAACGGAGAAAGGCATCACCCGCACACAAGCGGGCACACGCCTTGCCGTTGAAGACCATCCAGACGCCCTTTTTGTATTCGGCAACGCTCCGACAGCGTTAATGGAACTATGCGATCTTATACGCAAAGGGAAAGCGCATCCGGCTGGGATTATCGCCGCTCCGGTGGGCTTCGTACACGTACAGGAGTCCAAGCACATGACAAAGCCTTTCACCGCCATCCCTAAAATAATTGTAGAAGGACGCAAAGGCGGAAGCAACCTTGCTGCAACATTAGTAAACGCCGTTTTGTGCTACAATGATGCGGAACAGTTACGACCGGGACGAGACGTGTGAAACAACAATTAAGAATTAACGATTAGTGGTAAGCGAATGGTTATACAACGAAAATTTATCATTATAGGAACGGACGATAACCGGACGCCTTTCTTTCCGCCGGAAGTATTGGAACACATACGGCACGGGAAAGTATTTTCGGGGGGAGTGCGACACAAAGAGATTGTCGGAAACTTGTTGCCGGATGATGCGGAATGGATTTCCATTACCGTACCATTGGACAACGTATTCTCACAATATGAGAAAGTGTTCAGCAGTGACGGATACGAACAAACGGATACCGTCCCCCGGCAAATTATCGTTTTCGCTTCGGGCGACCCGCTGTTCTTCGGCTTTGCCAATACGGTAAAACGGAAATTGCCGGATGCTGAAATCAAGCTATACCCCTCTTTCAATTCTCTCCAAACATTAGCACACCGCCTCGTAATGCCTTATGACGATATGCGAACCGTTTCGCTGACGGGACGTCCCTGGAATGAATTCGACCGCGCCTTGATTGAACGCGCTCCCAAGATAGGCATCCTTACCGACCGGGAACATACGCCCGCTACAATCGCAGCCCGCATGCTGGAATACGGATACGACCGTTACACCATGTATGTAGGCGAGCATCTTGGCAACCCCGAAAAAGAACGCATCCGCCACATGACACTACAGGAAGCAACGCAAGGCGGATTCGAGCATCCCAACAATCTGTTGCTTTGCGCCACCTCTTTTCCCGAAGCCCGCCCTTTTGGTATCCCCGACGAACAATTCGCACATTTGGACGGACGTACCCGTATGATAACCAAAGCACCTATCCGCCTGCTTACGTTACAAGCGCTGGAACTGAACCGCCGCCGTGTATTCTGGGATGTCGGTTTCTGCACCGGGTCGGTTTCCATTGAAGCTCGGCTGCAATTCCCTCACCTCACGGTCGTTTCCTTTGAGGTACGTGCCGAGGGCGAAGAACTGATGAATATCAACAGCCGCCGCTTCGGTACGCCGGGCATTACGGCAATCACAGGCGATTTCCTGCAAACGGTGACCGATACTCTCCCCCGTCCCGATGCCGTCTTCATAGGCGGGCACGGCGGACATCTGCCGGAAATGCTGATGAAGATAAAGGAAGTGTTACAGCCCGGCGGTTGTATCGTCTTTAACTCCGTATCGGCAGACAGTAAAAAAGCATTCATGGAAGGAGCCGGAGCCGCCGGTCTGATACTGCATCCGTCAGCACGCATCGCACTGAATGATTATAACCCTATTGAAATCATGAAAGCAACACTTTCATAAAATAACAAGACAAGCTATATTCATTATAAAAACAAATAACCTGTATGAAAACAGAAACATCCCACATAAAGACGGCCATCATGCTCGTTTCGGAAACCGGAATGGCTTCCGCCCGGCTGTTGCTCAAAGAATTTCCCGAAGCGGAGATTTTCACTCCCCGCTATGAAAGCGGATGTACGCACATCGAATCGACCGGCAGTTTCACTGTCAAGAATTTCAATCGTTACGACGCGTTTATCTTTATCGGAGCCTTAGGCATCTGCGTACGTTCCATCGCCCCTTGCGTGAAGGACAAGTACACAGACCCTGCCGTAATTTGCGTGGACAGCACAGGTAAACATGCCATTTCCGTCCTTTCCGGACATATCGGCGGAGCCAACGAACTGACCGAGGCAGTGGCCGGTGCATTGGGAGCCGAACCCGTGATAACCACTCAAAGCGACCTTACCGGACTGTGGGCATTGGACAAACTGCCCCAACGCTTCGGCTGGTCTCCGACCATCTGTGTGAGCCCTTCCACCCACCTGCTGGCAGGGCTTGCCCAAACTCCCGACGACCAGATGAAGGCGTGCATGAACGAGGCTATCAGTCTTTTTGTAACCGGACAGCCTACCGCATTGCTGTTGGAAATCCGCGACAAAGGAACCGACTGGATGGAAGCGAACCTTCCCCCTCATGTAGAGGTGTTCTATCAGATGAAAGACATCAAATTATCCCGCTTCAAACTGGTACTGATCGTCTCTCCGCGAATACATTATATAAAGGACATACCGTCCATCTGCTATGTGCCGCGCGTGGTGCACGTCGGCATCGGACTTGCCCGACAGGCAAGCCCCACGAGAAAAGTTGTGAAAGGCATTATAGAAAAGCTGGAAGAGTACAACATCTCCCCGCAATCCATCATAACCATATCTACGATTAACGTCAAGCGTGACGAACCGGTAGTGAAATCGCTCCAAAAGGAATACGAAGTCTTCTTCTATACGGCCGAGGAACTGGCGACAATGGACGTGCCCCACCCCAGCAAAACAGTGATGAAGCACATGGGTACGCCCAGTGTAAGCGAGGCAGCCGCATTGCTGTCCTCCGGAAATAGCCAACTGATAATGCCGAAATGCAAAGGCGAGAACTATACGGTAGCCGCCACCCTGGACATCTGCGCCCAGCGCCGGGGGCACATCGAGATTGTAGGTGCAGGTCCCGGCGACCCTGACCTTATCTCCGTGCGAGGACGGGCGATGCTGGAAAAGGCAGACCTCATCCTCTATGCAGGCAGCCTCGTGCCCCGCGAACTGACACTTTGCGCCAAACCGGGCGCAACAGTCCGCAGCTCCGCTTCCATGGATTTGGAAGAACAGTTTGCACTGATGAAAGAGTTCTACGACCAAGGAAAGTTCATCGTACGCCTGCATACGGGTGACCCCTGCATCTATGGTGCGATACAGGAACAGATGAACTACTTCGACCGATACGGCATGAGTTATCATATCACTCCGGGCATATCTTCTTTCCAGGCAGCAGCGGCGGCTTTAAAGTCGCAGTTCACCATCCCGGAGAAAGTACAGAGCATCATACTGACCCGCGGTGAAGGACGGACACCCATGCCCGAACGGGAAAAATTACATCTCATGGCACGCTCGCAAAGCACCATGTGCATCTTCCTTAGCGCAAGCATTGCAGAACAAGTGCAGGCGGAACTTCTACAGGAGTATCCCGAAACAACCCCCGTAGCCGTATGCTATCACCTCACCTGGCCGGACGAACGCATCTTCCGGGGAGAGCTGAAAGACCTTGCACGGATAGTAAAAGAAAATAACCTGACCCTGACAACCATGATTGTCGTAGGCGAGGCTATCGGCAATCGCAAAGGACTGTCGCGACTGTATGCACACGAATTCAAACACTTATTCAGAAAATAAAAAATGATATTAGTATTAGGCGGTACAACCGAAGGACGCATAGCCGTCCAAACACTTGAGGAAGCTGGAAAGCCCTTCTATTATTCAACCAAGGGCAATGAACAAGAAGTTCCTCTGCATAACGGCATCCGCCTGCAAGGTGGCATGGATAAAGATAGTCTGGAGTCTTTCTGCCGTAAAGAGAACATCTCGCTGCTGATAGACGCAGCGCACCCTTTTGCCGAAGAGCTGCACAGGAACGTCAGTGAAACTGCTGACATACTTCAGATTCCGGTCATCCGTTATGAACGCATTTACCCCCGTATAGAGAATAATGAAGGCATTGTATGGTGCGACAATTATGAAGACGCTATCCGCCAAATAAAAAAGGAAGAAGTCTATATAATACTGGCACTGACGGGAGTAAACAGCATAAGCAAACTGAAAGCGCTATGGATGGAAAGCAGCCGTTGCTATTTCCGTATTCTCGACCGTGAAAGTTCGCGCGAATCAGCGAGAAACCAGGGATTCCCCGAAGAATATTTACGTTACTACCATACCGGAGAAGACGAACGCCTATTGATGCAGCAAATACGCCCCGAAGCTGTCATCCTCAAAGAGAGCGGTGCTTCCGGCGGATTTTCCGAAAAACTAAAAGCAGCTCAGGAACTGGGCATTCGCATCTTTGTAATAAAGCGCCCGCCGCTTCACCCCAACTTCTTGTCCGTAAACGGGAAATACGGCCTGCGTAGAACGGTAGAGCAATACTATCCCGGCTTCTACCCCCTGCGCAGCGGACTCACTACGGGAACATGCGCAGCAGCCGCAGCTGCGGCTGCGATATGGGATATATTCAACATTCAGGGAACTCCCCGTCCCCCGGAATTTGCAGTAATCCTACCCAACGGAGAATTGATAGATGTTCCTGTAGAGCCGCAGCAGAGATATCCCCGTTCCAGTTCCATAAACAACAATTGGATAGTGGAGTCGGAAGCCAGCGTCATAAAAGACGCCGGAGATGACCCCGACATTACCAATGGAATGCGGATAAAGGCGGATATCATTCTTCCGATCGATATAGATGAAAACAACGATGAAACATCGCAAAAAGATTTTAATATCATCATTGCCGGCGGAGAAGGAATAGGCATCGTCACCATGCCGGGATTAGGATTGGAATTGGGAGCGCCTGCCATTAACCCCACGCCACGCAAGATGATAGAAGACAATGTAAGGATGTACCTCGACTACGTCGGCATGCCTAAAATGAGCGATCCCATTGTTGTGACCATCTCCGTACCCGGCGGAGAGGAAATAGCCAAGCGTACTTTCAATCCGCGTCTGGGCATAGAAGGGGGAATATCCATCATCGGTACATCAGGCATTGTGAAGCCGTTCTCCAGCGAAGCTTTTATAAGCTCCATCCGAAAGTCGATGGAAGTGGCATGCGCCACAGGCAGCCCGCGTGTAGTTATCAGCTCCGGAGCAAAGAGCGAACGGTACATCAAGGCTTATTATCCCGAACTGCCGGCACAGGCCTTTGTCCATTACGGCAACTTCATCGGCGAAACGCTGAAGATTGCCGATAAGCTGAAACTACCCCGTGTCACGCTGGGAGTAATGATAGGCAAAGCCGTGAAACTGGCGGAAGGTCACCTCGATACCCATAGCAAGAAAGTGACGATGAACAAGGAGTTCATTCAGGACATAGCGCACCGGACAGGATGCAACGAAGATGTATTGACCGCTATCCGGAATATGAATCTGGCACGGGAACTATGGGATATTATCCCTGCGGAAAAACTGGAGACATTCTCCAAACTGCTGACAGAGCATTGCAAACAATGCTGCGCTCCCCTGCTGCTCGATGGAGAACTTACGATTTTATTAATCAGCGAAGACGGAAAAATATATGTATGAAAAAGGCATTGATGATAATGTACATGGCAGTTGCCGCATCGACCGCACAGGCACAATCTCCTCTCTCCTTTTATGCAGAGGCGGGAATCGGAACTTCCCGCCTCTACGGAAAGCACTCTTGCTGTGATACGCGAATAGCCTGCAAAGCGGGGATAGGCGCGAAATACGCACTGAACAAGACCTGGGTCTTGCAATCTGCTTTGGAGTTTGTATCCATAGGCGGCAAGGATGATATGGACTATGTGAAGAACGCCAAGATGAACGAGCTATACTTGCAGATACCTGTCAGAATAGCTGCAAGGTTGCCGTTGGGAAAAGATTACCATGCCTCGCTGAATGCCGGTCCGTACATTGCCTGCGGCGTGGGCGGGAAGACATCCGGCAGCATCCCGTATTATCACGACACCGGTTCTTCCGACGGGAACCGGCTTTTCAAAATAGATACTTTCGGCAACATATTGGAGAATAATGCCGGAAACAGGCGGCTGGACGGCGGTATCATCGTGGGAATCGCATTTGAATACCGCAGGCTCATTATCGGTGCAGAGGCACAAGTGGGATTGGTAAAGATCAACCAGCAACTAAGGCAGGTAATAGACACGGAAGAATTCCATAATTACCTGCCACGAAACTTTGCTTCATTCTTCACCGTAGGATATAAGTTCCGATAAAGGAATGCTACCCGTAGGGTTCGTGCCCGACACTTTCTTACTCAAAATGAGATTGCGTGGAGCTTCGCCAATAAATCCTCGATGCTGGTGAGACATATCGGTTCTTCACCGGGACGATGCAGGACAAAAGCGCCGCCGCCTTTCAAATCGCCCGTTTCGATGTAGGTTTCCGACTCCACGTTGCGGTTGGCAAGGATGCCGTTACGCTGCAATGCCTTACGCACCATGGCGTATCTCTGCCCATGCCCTGACAAACGTATCTGCGTGGTATATTCATTATCTACACGGAACAATCCGGTTTCCAAATCAAACACGATACCTTTACGGGCGAAAAAGCTGCTAAGGCTGCCGTTCAGAGCAAGGTCCTCGGGAGTACCGATGGTGACGCCGTTCGCCTTGTCCATAAGCCAGATTTTGTCGGCTATCTGCAAAGCCAGTTCGAGGTCGTGTGTAGAGAGGAAAATGGTCTTGTCCGTCTGGCGGCTGAGGTGGTGCAGCAGTTGCATCATTTCCACTTTGCTGGGAAAATCAAGAAAGGCCGTAGGTTCATCCAGATAAATCACGGGAGTTTCCTGGGCAAGCGCTTTAGCTATCATGACTTTCTGGCGCTCACCGTCACTTAACGTATGTACCATCCGATGCGCAAGGTGAGGAATACCTACCAGAGCAACGGCTCGCTCCACCACCTGCCTGTCCTCTTTGGTAAGCGTACCCCAAAAGCCCGTATAGGGACTGCGTCCCAATCCTATCAATTCCGTAACGGACATATTGCGGATGTCGCATTTCTCTGTCAGCACTACGCTGATAACGCGCGACAGTTGCTTGTCGGTATAGGACTCAATCTCTTTGCCTTGAATACGTATCTCTCCGCCCAGTTTGGGCTGGAAAGCGGACAGAGTGCGGAGCAGTGTGGACTTACCCACTCCGTTAGCACCCAGCAGGCAGGTCAGCTCGCCACTGTTGATGCCTGCACAGATGCCTTCCGCCACTACCTTCACATCACTCTTACCGGGATAGCCGATAGAAAGATTCTCGATATGTATAGTCTCGTTCTTCAATGTTATATGTAATATTAGAGTTCAATATACTTGATATTTTATTCGTTCAACTCCCCTTTTCTCTTTCTGAAAAGCACGGATGCAACCACCGGCGCACCTACCAGCGCAGTCACCGAATTGACGGGCAACGCTCCTTCGAATCCCGGCATGCGGGCTATCAGGTTACACACCAACGCCAAGGCTGCGCCTACCAGCAAGGTAGCGGGCATCAATATGCGATGGTCGGACGTGTGAAAAATGGCGCGGCATAAATGAGGCACTGCCAACCCGATAAACATAATAGGACCGCAGTAGGCGGTGACAATGGCCACCAGCACTCCGGAACAGGATATGACGAACAGGCGCGCCCGTTTGATATTCAATCCTAAGTTACGTGCATAACCGTCGCCCAACAACAACAGGTTCATGGTCTTTATCAGCAGGAACGACAAGGGCAGCAACACCGCCATGATACAGACAAACAGCAGCATCTGGTCGCCGGAGACACGTGCAAAACTGCCCAGTCCCCAGATAACGTACGCCCGTATATCCTCTTCCACACTGAAATATTTCAATACACCGATAACGGCACTTGCCACATAACCTATCATCACACCGATAATGAGCAGCGTTACATTCCCCTTTACTTTTTGGGAGACGTAGACAATCAGCGCCATGACCGACAATGCCCCGATAATGGCAGCCACGGACAACGCCACCTCTCCCATATACCCCAAACGGCTCAGTGCCACACCGCCCATAGCACCGGACAGCAGTACCACACAAGCCACTCCCAGGCTCGCTCCCGAACTGATGCCCAGCACCGAAGGTCCTGCCAGCGGATTACGGAACACCGTCTGCATCTGCAAACCGCTGACCGAAAGCCCCGCTCCCGCCACCAATGCCGTCAAGGCCTGCGGCACACGGCTTTTCCAAAGGATATTGCTCCAGATAACTTCCTGGTTGCTCATCGTATCGGGATTGGAAGCCGCTCCTGTCCCCCACAGCAATTCCCATATCTTGCCAAACGGGATATGGACGGAACCCAACAGCAGGTTCAGCAAAAAGAGCAGGAAGATGGATGCCAGTATAAGGAGCATCAACGGCAATGCAGGTCTTTTCATTAGTTCAGTCGCTCGTAATAAGTGGGTTTATAATCGGGCAGCAGGTCGGGATGAAAAGCATGAATCAAATCTTCCAATACTACCTCAGGCTGCATGGGCATACTCTCATAGAAGGGTTTCTCACGCATATTGCAATAGATTACTCCTTTCTCGCGAAAAGCGCGAAAGTCGGCATAACGAGGGTCCAAAGACTTCAAGGCATCGTAAGAGAATATTCCGTCGTAACTGTTGACGATGCGCCAATAGTCGGCACTCTCCGCCCTACTGTACACCGTCTCGAAATCCAGTGTCACACCGCCCGAACGCGGATCGTCTTTCAGGAAATAGTCTGCACCGGCATCTCGGAACAGTTCGGCAAGGAAACTCTTTCCGCCTACCGCATACCAGTTGCCGCCACGCATTTCACCGCTGAACACCACAGGACGCTTTTTTACACCGGCAGCCAATTCTTTCAGCTCGTTATACCGCTTCTCTATCCCGGCAAAACGGGCATTCGCCTCTGCTTCCCGACCGATGAACATACCGATGAACTTTATCCATTCAGCCTGCCCCAACGGAGTCATTTCCTTATATCCCAAGTGCGGCACCAGCGGAATGCCTGTTTCGCGCATGGCGTCATATCCGCCCCGTTTGAAAGGAGAGATAAAGATAACATCGGGATTAATGCTCATAATCACCTCGTTATCGAAGTTCCCCTCAATCCCGATTTTGGATGTCTTGCCCGCCTTCAGACGCCCGTTCATCTCCTTATTGAAAAGATGGCGGGTACTGGTAATGCCCACCACATAATCGCAGGCATCCAACCGGATGAAGTTGGACAGTTGCAGGGAAGTCATGCAGATAACATGCTTCACCGGAGTTTCTATCACGGTATAATCGGCAGGAATACCGGCAGGCTTCGTACCCCTCGGAACCAAAGCATACCGAAAGGTATTCCCCTCTTCCTTTTGAGGGTCGTGTATGTCCACCAGGCGCACATTCCCCGGCAGATGTTTCACCGCATAGCCTTTGGCGTAGACGGGAACAACGGCTGTTGCGGTATCCGCAACGGAAACCGCAACAGCCGCAGTATCGGAATTGCCGGATGCTTGCCGGGACTTTGTACCGCACGAAGTCATAGACACTGCACACGCAAATACAAGACCCATGAGAGGTAATCTGATCATGATTGTTCGGTTTTATATTTCAGGGCACAATATTCGGCAATTTTGGGGAGATACGCAAACACTTCCCGAACAAATCGTTATAAAAGAAACTACAAGTTCATCAAATCGTTCAATGCCTCGCTCATGCTAGGATGTGTGAAGATGAAATCACGCAGGAAAGTATACTCCTGCCTCATCTTCATAGCCATCGCCACCAGATTGATTACTTCACTCGACTCCGGGCCAAACAGAGTGCAACCCACTATTTTATCGGTATCGGCATCCACTATCACCTTGAACAACCCGTCCGTATTGCCCAATGTACGGGCACGGGGAATGGCGGAGACGGGGAGTTTGTTTACCTTAATGTTCAAACCTTTCTCACGTGCTTCGGTCTCACTCATACCGATACGTGAAAGCGGCGGATCTATAAACACCGAATAGCTCACCGGCTCACGGTCGGACACCTTACGCTCTCCCGCTCCAAACAGGTCTTCGCGGAGAATACGGTAATCGTCCAACGATATATAAGTAAATTGCAGTCCGCCTTTCACATCGCCGATAGCACGGATATTGGGATTGGTAGTCTGCAAATGCTCGTTCACGATAATAGCACCACGTTCGTTCACCTCTACTCCTGCCTCAGGCAGATTCAATCCCGCAGTATTGGGACGACGTCCGGTAGCCAAAAGAATAGCATCCGCGTCCAATTGCAGTATCTTGCCTGTCACGGCATCCTGATAGACAACCACCGTACCTTCCACGGACTGCACACGGGCATTCAGGCAGAAAGTGATGCCTTTCTTTTCCAACACTTCCTGCACGCTGGCAGCAATGTCACGGTCTTCACGGGCTATCAGTTCGGGATAGCTCTCCAGTACCGTTACCTGAGAGCCGAAAGAGGCGTACATAGACGCAAATTCCAGCCCGATATAACCACCGCCGACAATGACGAGATGACGTGGAAGAGCGGTCAGTTCCATGATTGAAGTACTGGTATATACAAAAGGATTATCCACAACTCCTTCAATAGACGGAATCACAGTTTCCGCACCTGTATTGATTATGATTTGTTTGGATGTCAATACTATCTCTTCCGTAGCGGTACGAACAGCAACGGTATCTGCAGAAAGAAAAGAGCCCATACCTGTATAAACCGTCACATTCGGATGATCCGCTAGGTTATGGTAGTTCTTGTTTCTCAGTATACCCGTCACAAAATCTTTCACAGCAATAGCATTACGGTAAAACTCACTTTTTTCTTCAAAAGTGACTCCCACCATACCGGAAGCGATTTTCGCCTGATGCACCAATGTTTTAGTCGGAATACAGCCAATATTGATACACGTACCACCATACATCTTATCAGAACGTTCTATAACAGCAACTTTCTGTCCGCGCTTTGCAAATTCAGCCGCAAGAGTCTTCCCACCTTTGCCGAAACCAATAATAATAACATCAAATGCTTTCATATCTATATATCTTTAATTAGAAATTATCTTATTAATGTCAGTATCTCATTGACATTTGCAAAGGTCGCACCTTTCCGAGAGACTATCAATAACCATTTTACCGGATGAATTGGCAATTGTTCCCGCGAAGAGTTAAATAACTTCGTTTTCAACAAAAAGAAGAGAAGATACAAAGATGTAATCTCATTGTCATTTGCACTTCATCTCAATCCTTTCTCTTTGCATATCTAATTAAGTTAAACAACATATTAAAAGAACAGATGAAACAAGTCAGATGTTTATCTTCCTGCCTGCTAATGTTATCTATCTCGATAGCTTGCAGTTATGCAGCCAACATTCCTTCCAAAAAAGGAATGACAGTAAAAGGTATTGTAACCGATACCCGTAAAAGTCCGATTTCCGGAGTAGTAGTGACCGACGGAGTTCACTTCACTCAAACGGATGAAAAAGGATATTATTATCTTCCATCCGACTTCAACCAA
>OHBG01000437.1_pt1 | contig 20877 bp, 18 predicted proteins | sample 1577351 | NCBI WGS metagenome assembly OHBG01 (sample SAMEA3879596, study PRJEB24766) | human gut metagenome | biome: human-associated habitat; feature: feces | place: USA | collected 1985/1987 | reverse complement strand
CTGTGCTCCAACCCTGAGACGGATTTCAATTTCGGCCTCCCCGGAGGTTTTTACCTCAAAGGCGATAGGGTTTGCCACAAAGGCGATCTCTCCGGTTTTTCTGATAATCTCGAAACTCATACGCACTTATGAATGATCGTGTTATTAATGGATAGCGGCCGCGCTTGGGTATTCTCAAGCAGAAAGGATCGCCTTTCCACGCCGGGGGTTGTCATAAACCGGTAAAAGTCCTCCGGGGTCTTGTCAGCCCCGTATCTTTGGCGGTAAATCTCGTAAAGTTCCTGTGTATTTTCCAGGGAGGGCGCCGTCACTATCTTATTTTGATTTTTTGTTTCCATGCTGCAAAAATGACCGTTTGGCACGGTAGTTTAAAGGACAGGATTTATATCTTTACGGCAATGACTCCCGCCCTGTAGTTTACAACCTCCTCCTGTGTAAGCCCCGGTGGATACGGTCTGTATTTGAGCTTCCCCTTATAGGTGTACATGATCTTCCTTTTGTCGGCAACATCCTGCAAGGATGGTGGCGGGTACATGTCGAAATCACCCTCTTCCGGCTTGGTCAGCACCTCTTTTGCCACGACATCGACCCTGATGATCCCCGGCTGCTCCCGCAACTCCTGCACCCTGAGTTCCATATCCCTGTCGAAATAGGTAAAGACCTTCCATGTTGCCTGCTGCGGAATCATCGGCACCAATTCCTGCTCCTTGTCCAGGTCGTAGGGCTGCAAGAGTTTAAGGGAACGCAGTTTCACCTGGCAAGGGCGTCCTTTGCGCAGCGGAAGCGCGTACTTGAGGCTTTCGACCATCATTCTTTGTCCGTGCAGCATGACGGGCCGGGAAGCGTCCAGCTTCAGCAGTCCGGCCTTGTCCGGGTTCATCTGTACCGCATAGACATGATCGGCATGCCTCAGGACTGCGTCGTACTCCTTAAAGAACCGGTTAAACGCCCCGTCCTCTCCCCTGAAAACCAGTGAATACCTGTAAACATTCCCCCCGGGGTCCTGAAAGTATTCGCCTTTGGGCCCCCGGCAGAGTGAGCTGCCGAAATAATACTCCTCCACAAGGGCCCCGGCTCCTATAATCTGATTGGTTTTCCCCATGGCAAAGCAGAAAGCCAGGGGTGTCTGCTTCTTCTCCCCCTGCTCCTTGGCGACCCCTCTGAGGGTTGTGTTGATGTTGACCGCCCCCGCCAGATATCCGGGAGTCAGCAGACCCGTTTTAAATGCCATGGGGACACATTCGTCCTTTCCCGTTATCTCCAGGTATTCCACACCGGGGGTGGCCTTGTCCCATGGGAAAAAGTCGCTGGATATCCACTTCTTTTTCTTGTTCACGATGTCCCGCTTGTAATATCTTCCGGTGGAAGGCTGGTAGGTTATGTACAGTTCGTCGGGCACGTCCCGGTCTCCTGTAAATTCCGTAATGATCCCCCCATAAGGCTTAAGGAATTTCTCAAAGGAGTCCGCCGCCGGTTCGGCTTCCTTGAACGATGTGCCCGCCGAGAGCTTGAGCTGCTTTGCGGGCGTGTAGTTTATTTCCGGTTCCGAGGCCTTGAGCGGTGTCCAGTCGGCGGATGCCGTTGCGCCTATCGAATCCTTGAGCAGGCGTATGACGGCTTTCCGGCCGGCATTTACGTAAACCTTGGCTCCGGTACGGCAAAACAGCGCGTCCAGAAACTCGTTGACGGTACAGTCCGGCATCAAATTCCTGTAGTCGATCTCTCCGGTGACAATGGTGTCCGCCACATTGTTGAGCACGACCATCTTGCTGAGCTGGTAATCGGTGGCAAAGGGATTCTCCACCAATGTAAAGCCGTATGCCGAGAATATCATCTCCAATATGCGGTATACCTTCAGGAACGGCGATATCCCGTATCCTGCGGGCACCCTTACATCTACGGCCTGGCCCGATATGACAACCCTCTCGGTCCGTGCTTCCTTCAGCAGGGCGTATGTCTTCCCGTCCGACCCTATGGGGTTGATGAACTCCGGATACTCCGTCTCTTCCAGGGTTTCAGACGCCACCTGTATGCGGAACACGTGATAATCCGCCGGGGTTTGGTAGCGCATCACTTCCTCCAGGTGACGGGCAAGGGCTGCGACGCCTTCCGGGTATTTGATGACCGGCAGTCCCGGAAGTTCCTTGAGTGAAACGTTTTTCCAGGCTTCATACATCAGGCTTTCGTCAAACCCGATGTTGCATACGATGCCCGACTCCGTTGACACGGAGGTGATATTGAGTTTTCCTGTCCGCCGGTAAACCCCGTCGGTCACCACCGCCGCGGCGTCCCGCTTTGGCGCATTGCGGATATCCGGCCGGTGGATGTAATCCACCATCGAAAGATTGTGCCCGGTTGCCGGCAACGTCGATGCGATCGTCTGGCTGCCCTTGTCGGTGTATATGGGCGACGTGTTCTCTATCTCCACGCTGAAATCCCGGGGAAGGTCGAATATCCCTTTCTCTGTCTGAATGGTTAATGCCATACCGGTTGTATTATTGGTCTGTTCTTGTAAATGGTTTCTCTGAACTCTTCTGCAAATCCTGAGCCGCGTTGATGTCGCTCAGCAGGACGTAACTTTTTGCCGGCCGGGAGAGGTTCCTTGAGGCCCTTTCCAATTTCTCCGCCGCCCGGTTCAGACGGTCGATGTCCTGTCCGGGGCGCTCTCTTTCCGTGACCTTCCCTCCCTCGTAATACCCGGGCCATGGATTGGCCGATGTCCGGTTGCGGCGTATGCTTTCGATGACCTTTACCATGTTAACCACCCGCTTGTTCTTCATTTCCGGCACCGGAATGACGTACTCCCCCCTGTGGACGACGCCCGCCACCTCGTAGCGGTCTCCGTCCCCGGTGTAACCTCCCTGGTCATATCCCCCGGAAGCGTTCACCACCCTTTCGGCGCTTACGGGTGTGGAGCCGGACGCTCCGGAGAGCGTCATGCTCTTTACCTTTTGTCTTTCAGCATTGGCCACGGCCAGCTGGGCGGCTCCGGTTACTCCCATCAGTGCTGCCGCCACCGGTCCTGCGATCGGTCCCAGTTGCGAGAGCGCTTTCATGATGGCCACGGCCGTGTCGGCAATGATCTGGCTGGCTTTTACGGCGAACTGCACGTCGGCGTATTTCTTCTCGATCTCCAGCTTCTTCTGCGCCTTCTCCGTTTCCAGTCGTTCGACCTCCTGCGCGTTTCCCTGTGCCGCGGCGATCTCGGCGTCATATTTGGCCTCCATGTTCGCGATCTCGGCGTTTTGCAGGGCCGAGACAGCGCCTGAAAACAGGTTGGAATAATAATCGAAAGCCTCTTTCCAGAACTGTATCTTGAGCATCTTTTCGGCCTTTGCATATGCTTCGGCACCTATCAACCCCTGTTCCTTCTCCCGCTTGAGGGCCGCCATCTGCATGGCATAGCGTTGCTGGAATCCGAGCAGCCCGTACTTCTCCAAAATCCCGTTTCTGCGCTCTTCGGCACCCCGGGTTATGTTCAGTTTTGCGGTGCTGTACGCTTCTTCCAGCTCCCTTTCCTGCCGGGCGGCCTGATCCTTTGTGACAAGCTCGTTTTTGAGCGCATTGCGGATCAGTTCCAGCCGGGCCCGGTATGACGCTTCCAGCACCTTGAGCTGAAGGTCCGTTTCATCCGGCAGATTGAAAAGGTTGAACTCTTTTTTGAAAGAGGAAAGCATGGTTTCGATCGCCTTTTGCTGCGCGGCCCTGTCTTTGGCGTTGGCCAGCTCCGCCTCCAATACCTTTTGCCCGGAGAGTTTGACGGCCTGTATTTTCACATCCCCCGTCTGTAGCTCCAGGGCTTCCACATCCTTCCGGTATTCCTTCAGGATACCGAGTCTTTCCCGGGAATTGGACTCCTCCAGGCTCAACAGCAACATGTCGCGCTGCTGCTGCGTAATATGCAGGTTTGCATAATTCAATTCTATCTGTGCCCTGGCGGCCTTGTACGTATCCTCCTGTATGGCCAGTTTTTTATCCCGCTGTTCCTGTAGCAGGGCAACCTCGTTTTCATCCAGTTTCCGCTGTAACTCCAGTATTTTGGCGGAGCTTTCCGTCATTTTTGCCCGGATGTCGGCCAGCTGCCTGAGTTTGGTCCGGGCGGTCTTTTTCTCCAGCCCTTCGAGGATACCGAGCCTTTGGGTGTGAAACCTTATGTCTTCCGCCAGCACGGCCTTATTATATTGTGCCTGTGTCTGCTGCTGCCTCTCCTTGTTTTCCCGGATCTTGAGCAGCTCCTTTTCATGCCTCTCATTCAGGGCCGAGAGGACCTTGTCGGTCTGCGAGGCGAATCCATCCGGGGTTTCCCGGATAGTCCCCAGCTGCTGCAACGCTTTAAGCTCCTCGTTCAACTGTTGGAGTTTCCGGTTTTTGGCGGCCAGCAGGGCCGGCGTCGAGGCGACTTCCCGCTCAGCCTGGGCAATCTCTTCCTTTTTGGCCTGGATAAGGTCCTTGGTTTTTGCCTCGGATTGGGTATCGACCTTAATGATATCCTGCTGTGAGGCCGTGATCTCCTGCGTAAGTTTCTTTTCTTCCTGGTTCAAGGCTTGTATTTGATCGAATTCCCTTGCAAAATAGTCATGGATGCCCCCCTCCGACCAGGCGTCGGAATACCCCTTTACCGCTACGGACAAGGAATTGAACCCTTTAGCGAGCCCCAGTTTGAAACTGTCCCAGAGATTCCGGTTTGCATGGATATCCTTACGTTGTTCCTCCAGTGCCCTTTTTTCTTTCTGGATCTCCTCCAGCCTTGAGTTTGCCGAGCGTATCCTGGCCATGGACAACAGGTTGTCCGTGTAGTCCTTCACTGCGGCCGTGGCTTCCCTGGTGTTGATTGTTTCCAGCCTGAGACCGCCAAGGTATTCCTCACTTAAGGCGTTGAGCCTTTTTATGGCCTCCATCCGCTGCTCCTTGCTTATTTTCTCGTTGCGTGCGATTCCCAGGAGGGTATTCAGTTCCCGGGTTTCGGTGGCTACGGTGTCGGCGGCCTGCGCCCGCACCCGGTGCAGGCTCCGCTCCGCTTTTTCCGTCGCCGTAAGTTCCCTGCGATAAGACACCAGCTTGTATGTCAGGGCGGCGACCACGGTAGCCACTATGGCCAGCGGGCTTATTTTGGTGATTGCATAAAAGGCCTGCATGGCAATCCGGGCCTTGTTGATATTCCCGGTAAGCACCGCCTTGGCGGCGGCAAACAGATAAGTGGATGCGGTGCATGCCTTTACCAGGATGTTGTTGGACGCCACCGAGGCATTATACATTTTCATGGCGGCAGCGCTTCTGAGGATGTTTCCTCTCTGCATGGCCACAACCGAGGCGTAGGCCAGGCTGACCGCCTTGCCCAGCATTAAAAGCCCGTTCCATGTTTTTTGCAGAAGAATAACCGTTTTATAAACCAGAATAAAACCGGTAACCACGGAGATAAGCGTAATGATGCTTTTTTTATGTTCCAATACCCGGAGCGCCACATCTGAAAAACCGAGCTTGAGAGACTGGAAGAGACCGCTCCATTTTTCTTGCAGGGGAAGCAGGAGCCTTCCGATTTCCATCTGCCTGTTTTGCAGCTCCGCGGCTTTTTGAGCGGCCTTGTCCGCAGCCGACACGTAATTCTCCCCCGCTTGTGCGAGTTGCCTGTCCACGATTGCAGCCACCGCTGCCATCAGATCCCCCGTTTTGGCCATCTCCTCGTTGACCTCCGCGGCCGACAGGCCTAAGTTGTCGAGTATCAGCAGTGATTTACGACCCAGTCCGGTTATGATCGAGTCAGTCAGATAATCCACGCTCTGTCCGGTCTGCTGTGCTTTTAACCGGGCAAACTGCAAGTATTTCCCCAGGTCCTCGAGCGGGATACGAAAGTCTTTGGCGCGTACCGCGGCCTGCATGAGCTCCAGGTCATTCACCGTATCTTTAGTGGCTTTCCTGAGCTCCGAAAGCATCCCCGGGCGGTCGAGTTTGTCAAAAGCGCGCCTGACACCGTCGGCGTTTGCCGCCAGTCTGATACCTTCGGACATCCAGGACCTGGCCTCCGAGATGCTGTTTGCAAAGAAGGAGCCGGCACTGGCACCTATACCTGCGAAAAAGCCGACTACCGCGGATTTCATCCTGGTAAGGCTGAAAAACGACTCTTTCACCGCCTCGGCTTTGGGTCTTAGCTGCTCCATCGCCTCCTTGGTCTTTGCCAGTTCCGCCTCCAGACGGGCGTACTCTTGGGGTTGTAACGACTTTACCGTATTGTCCAACTCCCTGCGAAGCTGTCTGGCCTGTTTTGAGAGCTGGGCATACGATTTGTCGGTGTTGTTCAGCCGGCTCTCGAGCAGGCGGAGCTTCTCCCCGTTCTCCGAGATGGTACGGCTGTTGGCCTTGAATTGCGCATTCAGTTCCTTATACTCCTTGCTCTGGAGTTTTCCCTGCATGGCAAGCTTTTCCATGGAGGATTTCAGGCGCATATTCTCGGCCTTGAGTTCTTTGGTGTTGTTGCGCACCTCCAGCATCTCCTTTTGTAACCCGTCCGCATTGACCGAAAGCGTCCAGGTGATATAATCCGGTTGTAATTTTCCCATAACGTTATTTTTAAGGACAAAAATAGGCGGGCCGTCTCCCGGACAAAAGGACAATATGTCTTTAGGAATCCGTACGTATTTCCATTCTTTGGAAAGCTTCCTGTAATCCGGCATAAATACGGTCGCGGACCTCCTTGCCATATCCGTATTTTATGGTCTGGAGCGAATTGTTCCAGAGGATTCCCCATACCTGGCGGTTATAGATGCCATAGTTTCCATGTTTCTTCATATCCAGGAAGCGGATATAGAGGGGGACGTTGGAAGTGGCGACCACCCCCCGCCCGGAAAACCCGACGCTGTAAACGGGGTTGCGTAAGGCGCTGAGCAGCAGGCCGGTAGTACCCCGCACCAGGCGTCCATACCCCTGTTCCCGGACAAGGCTCCGCCTCTGTCCGACCTGAGTCGGATAGATGGCAGAGGTATACACCCTTTCGGTGGCGATCAGGTATTGCGCCTCGAAAATGGCCCGGATATCCCTTTCGATATTCTCCCGGACAAACTCTTGTTTTATCAGATCCTCGTTCATGGCGTTTCGAATTCAAATCCCAGGCTCCATCCGGCAAAGACCGAATAAAATCCCGCTTCGGGAATGGTGGATAAGCTCGACAGGTCCAGACGGGAGAACAGGTGGCATCCCGCAGCCTTGTCATCGATCATCTGCGCTTTCATCTTCTCCATGACGGGCTGCAACTCCTTTAACACCTGATAAGTCCCCTTACGCTGCGGATCGGTCTTGTCCATCAGGAACGCTACGCAAAGGTTTAATTCCAACAGGTTGTCCACATCCGGGGATTTTCCTTTGGCGCTTGGGATGATGAGTAGCAGCGCCGGTAGTTCGTCCGCTTTAAGCCCTTGGACCAAAGCGCCCATGTCGGGGTCGAAGGTGACAGGCACCACCTTCTTTATTTGCGGAATCCTCTCCGTTATACCCGACCAATATTCTTCATATTGCTGTAAATCTACCATAGCTGAACAGTTTTAGAGTTTTAATACCTGTTTTCTGTTTTTGCCTGTGCGGAATGACACATGCACCCAGGAGAAATCCTTCTCGTCGATCAGCTGGTCGAAAGGCAGTTCCTTGCGGATGATCTCGAAAAGCCGGCGGTTTCCCTCCTTGCTGCCTACGGTAATATCGGCGGCCTGACCCAGCCGGTGCTGGCTGGAGGTCGCCCCGTTCACGCTTCTGTTCAGCACAGCGCTCCGGTAACCGGAACTTACCCGGATGGGCTTCCCGTACTTTTCACGGAGCGGGTCGAGGACGTTTTCCACCAGCTCTGTCAGGTTGTGAACCACCTCCCCCGTAGGGGTATTGTCAATCCCGCGTGCCACGGCCGTATCGCTGTGGCTTAATTCCTTGATTGTGAAATACTTCATTGCTTCTTATTGTTATGTAACATTTCAAACCTGCATTTATAAATGTATAGCATCACATCCCAGAAAGGGGTGTCGTTTACCTGTCTGAAATCACCGAAAACACCCGATGCGGCCACGTCGTACGAGATTCCCACCCAGCCGGTATTGTCCCCTGCATTCCCCCGCCCGGATTTCTCGAACAGGATCGAGAAGTCGATGTCCTTCCCGTTGGTTGAAATGGGGACACTGTAAATCAGTTCCCAGACTGCGAAAAAGAAGATGTATGCGTGGAAGCAGACCGGGAAAGGAGGAGTGCCGATTTCCTGAGGGCCCTGTTTCTTATAAAGCAGTCTGCCTATGGAAGATATCAGTTCCCCTATACCCTCTTCATTTCCCTGCTCCCGGGCGCGCTCCATTTCCGCCATCACACCCATGCACTCGATAAACTGTCCGAAAGTAATCCCCGAGAGCATATCCCCCGGGCCTTTCCACTCCTTATAGGCGGACAGCAGGTTCCGGCCAGTTTTCAGGCGGGCGTCGTAAACCGTCATCCCGTCCTGCGAGGTGATATCGAAGAATCCGTCCAGGGCGGGGAGTTGCGCCAAAAGCTCTTCCTGTATTTCTCCCCGGCACAGAAGAAGGCTGTGCTTCATCCCCAGAAGGCAGGAAAGCAGCTTGCAGCGCATCTGGAAAGGAGAAATCTCCCCTGCATTCATCATTAATACCAACTCCAGGTAACGGTAATACTCCTTGGGGGATAACTCCTCCAGGGAGTCCGGAATCTCTTTCTTTTGATTGTTGTATGTAATTTCTTTCATAGTCAGAATGTTATGCCTTTTGATTGAAGGGTGATCGAGGGTACATACAGATCCGGTTCGTCCGGTGCGGCGTCAAGCGCCGCGACCAGGTCCTCCAGCGCGGCAAGATCCTGCATGGCATCCTGTTCCAGGCTTTTTGCCACTGTCTTGCGCGCTTCGGCTTCCGCCCTGAGCTTTTCACGGACGCTTCCTGCAAGCTGCACCTGCACCACACCGTCGGGCAGGACCTCCACGGGCAAACGTTCCACGGCCTTGCTCATGGACAGCAGGGCCAGCGGCCGGCAGACGGCGTCTCGGAACCCCTCTGCCACCTGCTGGCCCGCTACCAGCTTTTCATAACGGCCGTACGTGATTATCGGGATGATATGCCTCTGTTGCACCTCCCGGATGATGGGTGCCAGGGTCAGAAACAGCCGGTGGCTGCCGGTTACATAGTAAAAATCAAATGCCTCCTTGCTACTCAGGAGCAATTCCGATACAGCCTTCCTTTTGGGGCTTTGTATCCAAAAATCGAACTTTTCCTGCTCCAGATATGCTATCAGGGCATCTACCGACTCGTAGGCCTGACTCAGGATGTTGGCTTCATCCTTGTACTCCTGTAAGGCTGTCAGCCCCTTTTCGTGCTCCCCCAGGCGCTTCTGCCTGCCTGTGTTCCCATGCTGCGCATCCAGTGTGGGGATGATTTTCAGCCAGGTAAACAGCGCTACGGACTGCTGCACCATTCCCAACAGGCGGGTGAGCTTGCCATCCGGATCGACGCTTGCCGATTGGTAGAAGTCGAGAACCTTGTCATAAACCTCCTGCCCTATGATGGCGGTCAGGCGACGTATGCTTAAAGGTATGTACGGCTTCCATTTGGAGAAGTCCGTGCGGGCATCGATCAGGCCCAGGGCGTCGACCAGTTCCTGCGTGCCGTTTGAATCTTTATCAAATATCAGTTTCATATTGATAATGTTATATTAAACAAAAAGTGCCTGAACTTATCCGCCCGGGCACAAAAAAGGCGGTAATTTATCGAATTTACCGCCTTGTCATGGAAATACTGTATTTTATCTGCTTTTACGGAAGCTTATAACATGGATTGCTTGTTTATTAGTTATTATTTTATAATAATTCATCATTATATTTTGTTACTACCTCAAAAAAGCTTTCCTTTGTACCGAAAGATGGTCCCTTGCAAACTGAAAGGCTACGTGTTTGCGTAGCTCACCAGGTAGGTTTCAACGGGCCATCTTTCTTCTTTTTAGACTTGGAAAGAACCCGTACGCAAGAGTATGGTTTAAAGTTCTAATGGGAATAAGGATAATTCATTTTTATCGGTATAAAAAAACGGTAAATTCAACATGTCAAAGAGCAATTGCCGATTTAGGCTCGGTTTGCCTCATTATTTTGTTTTTATATGTTTTCTTTTAGACATTCCCGGATTCACCGAAAAACAACCGTAAGGACAAAGACCAGTACGGCAAGAACCAGTCCTGCCAGCATGAAGTTTATCGATACATTGCTGAGCCTGGCTCTTTCCGCATTTTTCTCGTTTTGGGCATCTATTTTATATTGCAGGTTCATCAACTCCCCTGCCATGATATAAGCGTACTTATTGGCGAATCTGTTTTCTTCAAAATACCTGCAGTTCTTTCCGATTTGGAGGTTTTCCGGTGATCTGCCCGCCGGCATCACCCCATGTGGCCTCATAACCTTAACCACATACCAAAGCGATATTGCGGTGAAAACCACAATTGCCATGCCGGCATTGATCAATCCCATATCCCGGGTTTTATCTATTTGGGCGAGTACGTACCCGACCACCGCTATCTCTACTGCATAATATATACTGAACAGCCGGTATGCTCTGTCGGTAATCAGGGACTCGATTTCCTTTAAATCGGCCATCCGTTTGCCCGCTTCTTCGTGATAAAGCCGTATAAGATCTTTGTCAAGGGTCTTCAATTGGTTATAGTCTATAAAAAAACGGTTCATGGATCCTCCTTTTTTTGTTTTTATATATTTTCTTTCATCCTGTTTGCGGGTGATACACTCTGCTCGGATTCCACCACACTCCGGTAAAGCCCCACCTGTGTTCTGCTTCCCGGATAATTGGCCCGTATGTAGTGCATCAGCGGTTTGCACAGGATCATGTCCGGTATGGCTGTCTCACTGGCATTGTACACCTTGATGGAGTACAGTTTTTCCGACCCTGAGGACAGCTTGTTATCCATGATCAGGTTTGAGAGCACCGGATCCAGTCCGAACCCGGATGTGGCCGCGGCATCGGCCTTGTTGGCGATCTTGATCTGGCTTTCGATATAATCCCTTATTTTCTTGTCGATGGGGGTTATCGTCCAGCCTTGGAAATCATTGGCGTCCGCATCCCAGAACCTGGTCGTGTGCATGTATTTGCCCACATTCTCCCTGCCGGTCACTCCTGAAGCGAACTTCTCCATGGCTTCATCCTTGAATTCCTCGAGCATTCTGGCCGAATAAGGCACCCCCTTACGCTTGCATATTTCCCTGATCCTGTCCTCTGCCGCATCCCAATAGGCCTGCGGGCTCTCTATATGCAGGCTCAGTGCCGACGCGTTGGCGTTGTAGGCGGCCAGCAGGGGGGCGATGGTTCCTGCCAGTTCCAGCCACGGGAAAGCCCCCAGAAAACGCGGCGTACTGATAAAATCCCTGCAAAAGGAGTATATGTTGAAATAGCCGACCGACACCGGATGGCGGAACGGGTCCGCCGGATTGAAAACGGGATATTTGGCCAGTCTGTCGGGGTCGGGGAAGGGCCAGTCGCCCACATATACGTTCTGTGGCAAATCGTGTCTGTCATCGGGATATTCGAAGCGGCATTTCCTGTAAGGGACATGTTCCAGCCTGATTATCCTTCCACTCTCTCCGATACGCGGTCCCCGGTTACGGATGAACTTTACCCAGAACCCTTGCATGTGCACCAGGTCCACCAGGCAGCGGAGCATATAGTCACGGTAATCCCAGCTCTCCAGATCCGCCTGTATGACGTCATCGAGTATCCATTTGCGGTAAAAGCGGTTGTTTTCGGAGTCGATGGCATCCTCAAAGAAGCGGGGGCCCTCTCCCCACTGCAATCCCTGTATTTTACCCATGATACCCTCACCGCCGTAAAAGTTATCCAGCAGGCGTTGTACGTCGCCGGGAAGGTCGTTATTGGCACCCATGGGCACGATATTCACACCCGCGACCCGTATCTTGCGGGTCTGCCAGCTCTCCGGGCGGCTGAAGCTGATGGAAGAAGGAGACCATCCCTTTCCCATGGCGAAGGAGATAAGCTGCCCCTCCCCGGTATCTATAAATCCGGTATTTCCGGTTCTTCTGATTTCCATAATCTACACATAAGTTTTAATTCCGTTAAAACTGGTCACAAGAATCTGCCAGCAATTGATGGCCCTGCCCGTATCGGTATCCACCAGAAAGAGCTTATAAGAGGCATTCTCAATCTCTTCATCCGAAGCCTTCGGGCGAAGCCGGGCGTGGTTGAGCCTTACCGTATCCCCGCCGCTGTGTCGCTGGCGGTCATATTTGCGGAAAGAGAGGGAAAATGTTTCCCCTTCTTGGGAAAGGCGTTTCATCTGCTCGATGGCCGTATAAACGTTTATCCTTTGAATATCCTTTTCCATAGCGCTTTGATTTCAGGCAAACGTTTACATAGCATACGCAGCAGGAGGTAAGCACCCACGATCAGGCCGGCCGGCAAAGCGATTCTCCGGAGCAGTGGCCCGGGTGTTGTCCGGTGTGTGCGTAGCAGTGAGGAGGAGTCCGCCCGTCTGCTTTGGAAGGAGTAGACCGCCGCGGTGGACCCCGATTCCTCATGAAGCGCGGTCCCGGTAAAAGAGATCTGTTTGACGGGGGGCAATCCGGTTTGTGAGGATACCGGTTTTCCGGTGTCGAACATAACCACGATCCGGTCCTGCCGGGCTTGCCGGATGTACCCTGCCGAATCGGTCCGTATTTCGCCTTCCCGCCGCTCGAAGTTACCCTTGATTTCCACCAGGCTGTCGGACATTATCCGTCTGTCCGTTTTCTCCCGGACCGACTTGGAGCTGCCACACCCCTGGAAAAGGGCGCACAGGAGCAGGGCGTATAAAACATGTTTCATATCACTCCTTTTTTGAGGTTCCGTTAAAATAGTCCGCAATCGCCTTGGCAGCTTCCGCGGGCGTGTCTTTGTATTTGGCGATTTCCACGGCAAGCAGGGCCACGTCGGTGAGCTCCTTCTTGACCTTATCCTCCGCCTTTTCCCGTATGCTCTTGATCTCGATGGCGGCTACAAAGAACGCCCCCGCCAGGGTAACGAACGGGAACGTAGGAATATGGTAATCGTAATAACTGTTGAGAAACCAGCTGCAACCCATGTGCATACAGTCCACAACCACCAATGCCAGCAGCAGGTTATAATAACCGGCCACTTTCTTTACGCTTCTGCGATACCGGTCCGAGGTGATCCTTTCACCGCGCTGCCGAGCCTTGCGCACTCCGCTTATAAAATCCAGTATGGAGAAAACCAGCGGCGTAAGAAGCAGGCCGAATAAAATACAGCCCGCCACAATCAGTTCTGTCAATCCTTTCATCCTTTTGTTTTTTAAAGCAAATTTGCTCCTTTCAGGGGACAGGATAAAGGACAAAGCCGACATCATGCAGGTCGGTATCGGATATTAGCCGGACAGGAGCGAAAATACAGGTTTGAATAGATGTGAAAAAATGCAACAGGTATTCTTTAAAATAATAAATTGATACATCCTAAGAGGCAACAACAGTTATATCACACAGTAAAAAAAGAGGCTGGGGAAAGATCATTTTTAAGAGGAAAAAGCTAAATTCCATCCCAAAAACGAGATTTTTTTTCGTTTTGCCTTGATTTTTGCACGAAATTCATTTAAAACGTGTTAAAAACATCGTTTTTGGACATAAAATTTTGGTCTTTCTTTCGTTAATTTGCTTGTAATAAACCTATTAACTGTTTTTACACGCGCAAACACTTGTAAAGAATTCCTTCCGAAGACCGCGCCGCTCAGAAGCCGAAAGGCAATTGCCTGAGAGGCAAATGGTGAAATATGATTACATTAAAAGCAGGCAGGCAGAAGGGGTGGGAACGAAAAACCGCTTCCGGTATTTCCGGAAGCGGTCAGGCAAAACAAGGCAATTGCCTTTCTTATCCCCCCGTCAGGTCATCGAGTCCGGGCATGTAGGGACCGGACCTGCTGCGGCCGGACTTGCCCCTGACGGCATGCCTCCAGGCTCCCCGCATCATCAGGTACTTGAAGGCGTCGGAGAAGTTCGTGGAGAGCATGGGCAGTTTCTTGGGCTCCAGCTTCTCGGACTTCTTGACCTTGTAGATGATCTTCTGCTGTCCCTTGTAACGGATACCCGCCGGCGCCTTTTCGATACTGGAGATGGTCTCGCGACAGTTCACCGCGTCAACAAGCAAAGTGGGGAGGGCATCGTTGTCGCCTGTCATCAGCTCCTGCATGAAATCGTACTCTTCATCCTGGCGGATATTGGACTGTTTGCGGCTCATCAGGTTGACGGCCCATCCCGTGCGGTTACCGTCACCGTCTATCTCGATGGCCTGCTTGAGCTTGCGGGCATAGTCCTCTTTCTGCTTCTCGAAGTTATTGCCCGCCCGGTCGTAATACAGGTTCAGTTCCTTCTCCTCATGGTTAAGGAAGAATGCCAGGAACTGGTCGGCCAGCTGCCTGAACCATCCGGGAGGAAGCTCGTAAAAGTTCTTGTGAAGGCGGTACAGCGGTCCGTCCTGCTGTCCTACTATCAGGGACAGCTGGTTGCCGAAGTCCACGCCGCCGTCGATGGGCTCGCCGCACCTGAGGAAACGCAGGTCCAGGCAGCTTTGCGCAGGTTCTCCGTACCGTGTCCCGTCGGTATACTTGTGCCTTTCCCCGAAAGCGATATAGAAGCGCGTGTCACGGCGAAGCCCCGGACGCATCCCCACTACAGACTTAAGGAAGTCGTGGAGTTCGAGCGCCCCGTCGAGAAGGCGACGGACGTACTCAGGCGTAAGGATGTCGATGTTGGTAAAACTCGAGGCGTTGATGAAGTAGGTCTGCCCCTTGCGCATCTTCAGCAGCCCCGCCTCGTACCAGGCGATTTTCTTCTTAAGAGCCCCGCAGTCCGTCCGTGTCCTTCCCGCTTTTACCAGGCGGATGCGCAGGCTGTTCAGCTCCGCAGCCGCCTGGGCGATACGCAGGATGCGCTGGGGATCGACCAGGCAGACGTAACGGAAGTACCAGTCATACTCACCCTCCAGCACGTCGGGCATGTCGGTGGTAATGGTCACCCCCAGAAAATAGTGGCTGCATCCGTAACGTATGGCATCCCCGCGCAATACGGGCATGGCCCGGTTGACTTTATTGTCGGGGGCGTATTTGGATTCGTCGAAGAACAAATGAACGACCGATTTGCCCGCCAGAAGGGAGGGGTGGTCCAGGGATCCCAGAAAGATAATGCATCCGTTGAAGAAAGAGACCGTGTTCTTGTAATCGTCGACGATCACGCTGCAACGCCTGCGCCAGGATTCCGGTGGCCGGCAGGACGATAGCCTTCATAGAGTCCCATCAGTTCCCAGCCGGTCTTGACGGCCGGCATGATATTATCCCTTAAGTTGGTATATGTATTCCCCACGAAAGCCAACGGCGCACCGGGCATGTCATACACGCAATCGGCCGACCGGCGTGCCTGTATGACGGTACTCTTGGCCAGGCCGCGCCCGCCGACGACAACCAGGTTGGTGGTGTCTATCCAGTCGGTGATGACCTTGATGATATGGGAGTAACGAACCTCCACATCATCGGTGGGGTTATTGTGCATCCTGCCCTCCGAACTCTTCCGCATCTTCCAACATCCTTTTTTTCAGGTCAAACTTCTTTATGCGTGCATCCTCCTTTACCCTCTCACGTACCACGGAAGGTACCTCGGGAATGGAGTCGATGAACGCCTCCAGCTCCTTGCGGTCCGTATCCGGAACACCCATATCGGACCGGTCACATGTATAGATCACCACGGGTTTCCTGTTTAAAAGTTCCTGGGGTATCTCCTGTTCGTCACATGCGAAGCGCAACCGGAGCCTGGCCGCCCGCTCGAGTATCCGGGAGGCTTCCTCCCCCTTGCCCGTCAGGAACATGGAATCGGCCCACTTCTCCAGTTTTTCGGCATAGAGGTTGGCAAAAGCCTGCGGGCGTATGTTTTCCTGGCTGTAGAAGAAATTGACGGAGTCGGCGTATACCTGCCGTGCCATCCAGTCGGAAAGCCCGTATACCTCAGACTTGAGCAGCCGGATGATCCCGGCTTTTGTAATCACCTTCCCGTTATACCTCATACGGGCACGCAGTCCGCGCACCATCTCCATCAGGTCGTAATACGCCCGCTGCTCCTCGGGAAGCGAGTCCAGATCACCGGTGGCGAGGATACGCCCTATCTGTCCGATATCCGCTTTTTCAAAATCCACCCTCGAGGGCTTAACCAAATTCGTCTTCATCGATTTGCTTCACTATTATTTCAAAACTCCTGCGGCCACGCACTTTCTCCAGCAGTTCCATGGCATCCAAATCCCCTGACAGTGCCTGTTCTTGCAGTTTTAGCTCCACTCCGGCCCCGGCCTTCAATGCTCCCCGGCGCATAAGGGAATACACGGTGGTCCCTTCCCTTCCGGCGTCAAAGACAAAGATCTCCGCATCCAGCCCCAGATAAGAGGCGATATCGTCCGGAGCATATCCCAGGGAGGCCATGCGCTCCACCTCCTGGCGGAGTTCAAGGTCCAGGAAAAAGGTGTCCGCCGGCAAACGCTCCATATTATTCATATAAATTCATTAAACGGTTATTACAAGAGAGGATCTCGTTATCCAGTTTTCACTGCGGTCGCAGGGATGAAGGTAACGGGTCCCCATTTTCAGCCAGGAGGCCCTTTTGATTTCCAGCCTCCGGCGATGAAAAATCAGTTTTTTTTTCTGGATTCCATTTCAGCCTCCAGCAGATTTTTGCGTTCCGTCCATTTGCGGGTCTTCTCCATGGCCTTGACCCTCTTTTCTTCATCCGGTGCCTTTTCGAGTTCGTTTTTCCCCTTGGATATGTTAGACTTGGCATTACCCAGCTGCTTGGACAGTTCCAGGTCCGTCAGGGAGGAGATTTCCTGTTTCTCCCTGGCCTGCCGCATGGCCTGCGCCTTTCCGAGGATTTCTCCGTTATTCTTATAATACTCCAACTCTTCCCACATTTGGCGGTTCTCCAGGAAGTTCTCCACGGCCGTTTTAGCCCAAAGGTAAGTCTCCCCGGTGGCCACGTCATCCGGTGTCTCGACCAGCATGCGGTGGCTTTCCCGATAGAGGTCATAAGCGGAGAACATGTCCGCTACGAGCACCTTGAGTTCGTCCGGACAGTCCGGTTGTCTCAGGAATGGAAACTCCTCCCGGAAGCGGATAGCCTTACGGACGGTTTCCGGTGCCTCCGAGTACTTGCTTTGTGCGTTTTCGAGTTCTTCCTTCAGACCCCGCACCTGTTCCGTATCCGGACTTTGGGAGAGCCGCTCTTTTACAAAATCGTCGCTTACCAGTTTTTCCACCGTTACCCCCAGGCGTGAGGCAAGGGCGATAAGCAGGTCGTCCGCATACATCCTGACAGGGGCAGGGCTGACAGGCTGTTCCGCCTTCGACGGAATATGGTGCGCCTTCCTGTGCATGCCGGCAAATTCCGCCTCGCTCATGCCGGAAAGCTTGCGCAGCTCCTCGATAAGGGTTTTCCTTGTCATCTCACACTCCCCGATCTGCCGGAACTTGGCCTTCAGCATACGGTTGGGACCGAACTGTTCATACAGGGCTACCCCTTGGGAGTAATCACGCGGTCCTTCTAAATAGGAAATGATTTGCTCTTTCATTGAATTGAATTTTAAATGATACGCCGTAAAGATACCCGATACCGGCTGCGGTACAAAGGACTGAAAAAAGGCAATTGCCTTGCCCCGTAAAGGGAAAACAAGGCAATTGCCTGAAAGTGGAATGGTCTTGATATCAGACCATCATACAATCCTAAGGGCATTAAACCTCGAATCTCGACTGTTCCACACACTGGATGACTCCCCCACCGGTATCGAAGGCCTTGAAAGTAATCTGGCTGCCCGGTGAAGCGGTGAACGTCTTTCCGTTTTTCAGCATGAAGGCTGTCTGTCCTGCCTTTTCGATTGTAGGAGCTACGCCGGACACCACCCCGAGCAGGGTGAACAGGTCGCCGTGTTTGGCCCCCTTAATGGTAGCGATCTTGGCCGCTCCGGCGCTTAGCTGGTACTGCCCGCGGCCTTTAAAGGGAATTTCCGTTGCCGATGCGGGAACAGTCGCCACCGGCTCTTCGTGTGGGATGGTGCCTTTATAGATACCGATATCGTCTCCTTTGCTTATCTGCGTGAAGGTGAACTCCGAGGCGTTGCCGTCTTTATTTCCGGTATAATTGACCGACATTTCCAAAGGGTTGCAAGGGGAACCCAGGATATCCGGATCCTGCCCGTTGCAGTATTGCAGGATAGCTATGCAGTGGCGTCCCAGCCAGTTGGTCTTGAACTCACGAACCTCCTGTTTGTTACCCGGATGTTTTCCCTTAACCGAAGGGGTGAAGCCCTTGGCGTCGGTTTCCCCTTCACCGTTGGAGCTCAGCTCCACAGTACCGGGAGTTAAATACAAGTCCGTGGAGTAAGCCGACGGCTTTACCACGATGTCATCCTCCAGCACCACTCCGGCACCGTCACGGGGAGGGAAATAGACCAGATCGTCGATGTCGATCAGGGTGAGCACGTCTTTGGGGTTGATACCGTTTCCGGGATTGCCCACCGGTCTGGGAACGGAAGTCTTAACGTAATTATTCATATATCTCGATTTTTAAGTGATGAAAAACCAGGGGGGGATCCCCCCCTGGTGATAAATTATCAGCCGCGGGCCACTTCATAGAATTTTCCGTCATCAGCCTTTACCAGCCTGATGAATTTCCCCGTACCAAGGGTCATCCCTGAGGTAAGCACAAAGTTGCCTCCCGCAGCAATCGTGCTGGCATTCTTATCCCCATTTCCATGAATGGTATAGGTCTTGCCGGGAACAGCGTCGGTAAAATTCGTTATTGCGGTAGGAGTTGTGTTGGCTCCCGTTACGAAGACGTCACCTCCCTTAAGCGATGGCGTTGCTTCATCATCCGGGAATTGGAGGGCTCCCGTGGCACCTGTTTCCCGTCCCAGTTCGATGAATTTGCCGTCTTCACGTTTCATCAGGCGGATCATATCGCCTTTCTTGGGTTCCCAGGCCGCGGAGATCAGGTCGAATTTACCGCTCTTGTCAATCTTTACCCCCTTGTTCACGCTTCCGCATTTCAGGGTAATGACACTTCCGACCACGGCATTCTCAATGTCGGTAATTGCCAAAAGGTTCGTATTGCTGGCCGTCACGATCGAGGTATGGGAGCCGGCCGATGGCTGGGCGTCCTTGTCAGCTTCCACAAAATAGGAAGCCGGGCGGTCGTACTCGTTGCAGAAAATCATCTGCCGGGTATAGTCCATATCTTCCTTTTTAGTGTATTTGAATCCGACGGCATAAGCCCACACGGACTCTTTCCAGTTACTCCATACCTTCAGCGTCCAGTCCTGCTGCTCGATGTTGAACCGGGTCATTTCGCCGCTCTGGTGCTCGAACAGGTGTATGTTACCCTCCATAGTCCAGAAGATGCGGTGGTGGTTGTCAGCGTTGGGAACCGGTATGAGCTTCACGGACGGATACTCCTTCACAAACATGATACCCGCCTTATAGTCCTGGTTCTGGCCATAGTGCATCTCATTGTATTTATGGTACCACACGACCATGTGTGAGGGCATATACAGGGCCAGGGAACCCGAGTCGCGCAGGACCGCAGGAATCATGGAGGTGCCCAGGTAGATCTTCTCACCGATATTTTCAGGAGAAAGGGTACCCAGTTCAAAGGGTTTTACCTGGTAAACCAGTTTGCCGTTATTGATGTCAATGTGTCCGTTCACCTTCTTGCCCAGGAATTCGTACAGCCCGTCGGCAGCCTCCATCGCACGTCCGGGCTTGTTCAGGTCCGGTTCTTTACGGACGCCGTTAATACGTCGCTGTTCGCGTTCATTGTGCAGCTTTTTGGCAGTCTCGGCCAGAATGTACTCGATGAACGACCATTTGATGACCTGCGACCCCTCCTTGTTATAAGAACCGATCCATGATTTTTCAAGTGCCTTGAGGTCTTTAAACTTATGCGCGAACATGACGCTCGACATGCGCAGCGTTTCATTGTCGAACTCGTAATTACCTTTCGTTACATTGTCGAAATCACTGGCGGTATTGTCAGCCTGGGAGAACTCACCCAACCAGATGTTTGTCAGCACGGCCAGATCCTGGTATCCCGATTCCAGCGGGAAGATACTCTCGATGGAAGGAAGCAGGGTCAGGAAAGACTGTAAACGCTCCTGCCAGGGGATGCGGTAGAAGGCTCCCAGGTCCTCTTTCAGGCGGGAGTAATCGATCGAACTGGCAGTGGGCACCTGAACGGTCAACCCCTTGCGGTAAAGCATCTCTGCGCGCAGGCGCTGGTTATAAGGGCGGTCCATTGCGAACATCTCCCCCGAGAGGCCGCCCAGTTGTTTTTCGTCATCCCAATTCATAACAATATCTTTAGCGTCCGGTTCCAGACGTGCATGCTGGGAGCCTTTCCCCCCGTCCTGCTCCGCAAGGCCGGAAAGGGCCTGGATCTTGGTCTGCAAACCGGTGATTTCTGTTTGTTTGGCGGATACCTCCTGTGAAAGTTCCCCTTTCTCTTTGGTAAGCACGGCGATTTCCTCCTGGGCTGTAACCAGCTTGGCAGTCATATCAGCCAGTAATCCTTGTATTACTGCGTTGGAGGTATTGGGGTCAGGACCACTGCCTTTCGTGCCCGACTCCCCGTCCTTGCGGGAAGAATCCTCCGGGAATCCATCCTTCAGGGCCTCACAAAAACCATTGATAAAGGTGTCATTGAAATTCAATGCCTTAAGTTTCTGCTTTTGCTCTTCCAGTAACGCGTCTTTCTTGTCGGCGTCCTTACTCCAGGCCTCGATACCCAGAATGGCCTTTACGGCCGGAATGAATGATGCGAAA
>OHBG01000417.1_pt1 | contig 21618 bp, 17 predicted proteins | sample 1577351 | NCBI WGS metagenome assembly OHBG01 (sample SAMEA3879596, study PRJEB24766) | human gut metagenome | biome: human-associated habitat; feature: feces | place: USA | collected 1985/1987 | reverse complement strand
AAGCATAGGAAAAGTGAATAACTAACAAAAGACTTAATTTTCAAATCAGAATTTAGTCTTCTTTCTTGCAAGTGCAAGATTTTCTTGATAACTTGCACCATATTTCTTTTAATTTTACGTAATACGTTATTACTTGAAACTCAAATTCTAAAAATAATTTATTGGATAGAGAAAAATGCCCCTTTTCTTTTCGAGTAAAAAAATGAAACAGTACCTAATTTTACATCTATTTTAGATAATATGAAATACAAAAAGATCATAGAATTGTTGCCAGCTTACACATTATTTATTTTCCTACTAAGTTCAAACAGTGCATGTAGTAATGGGCAAGCAAACAATAAGCAGACGGAAGACGCTGTAACAGATACTATTACAACTTTCGTATACCCTGAAGTACCCACAATGTTGAACACTCCCGAATTACGCGCCGACTATCTGGCACGTCACTATTGGGAGCATGTAAACTTTGCCGATACCAACTACATACATCACCCCGAAGTGACGGAGCAGGCTTGGGTGAATTTTATTGATATATTACAACTGGTACCTGCTCAAACGAGGGATATTGCTTTGAAAACTTTATTTACACAAGCTGAAAAAGAGAAAAAGTGCTATACATATCTGACTTCTCTTGCAGACAAGTACCTGTACGATCCCAACTCACCGATGCGTAATGAAGAACTATACATATCTGTTTTAGATGCCATGTTGCAATCTCCTGTTATGGATAATACAGAAAAAATACGTCCCAAAGCCCGACGCGAGCTGGCACAAAAAAATAGAATAGGAACTAAAGCATTGGATTTTGTCTATACGCTTGCCAATGGCAAACAAGGCAATTTGTATAGCATAAAGGCTCCCTATACCCTATTATTCATCAACAATCCCGGCTGCCATGCCTGCAGCGAAACGATAGAAACATTGAAACAAAGCCCTTCCATCTGCCAAGCTATTGCACAGAACCAGATGAAAGTCCTTTCCATTTACCCCGATATTGATTTAGAAGAATGGCGGAGACACCTCTCCGATTTTCCTGTAGAATGGATTAATGCTTACGACAAAGAACAAGCAATCGAACTAAAAAGCCTTTACGACTTAAAAGCTATCCCAACTTTATATCTATTGAATAAAAACAAAACTGTATTGTTGAAAGATGTTACAGCTCAAGAAATAGAGGAATACTTACGGAAAATTTCTAAAAACATTTCAGAGTGACAAGCTACCCGGTATTGTCATACAAAACGCAACAAAGCATCTTTCATCAGAGAATAGATGCTTTGCTGCGTTTTATGTAACAGAGAGTATATTGTCTAAAACATATACATCATTCTATTATCTTTGCATCTTCTATGTCATCATCACTCTTGCTGCCGGTAACAGGTGCTTTAGGACGAAGACGGGTAAATTTGAACCAGTTTATCAATTCCGAAACCGCATAGACCAGACTGGTGATTCCGATAATGATAAACGCCGTAGAACGCACGCCCGTAGGATTGAACAGCGCAACCAGCCCAGCCAGCAATATAGCCACCGGAACAACGTAGAATCCGCCCGGCACAGGCGTCCATCTGCGGGCAGCCGACAGCGAGGCTATCTGCTGCACACCACCCATCACGAGGATAAAGCCCAGCACGAACGTCAGCAAATCGGCAAAAAAGCCCGGCATAATAACCAGCCATAGTCCAAATAACAGGCTTCCTATCCCCTCGATAGGGAATCGGCGGCGCACTTCTGCATTTTGAGCATAATATCCTATAATACTAATAAGCGAAGGCACAAGGAAAATGACGCCAATCGTTATCACAAAATAATCACCGGCCTGATTGGGAAACATCACCAGCACCAAACCGATTACCAGCGCACACACAGCGCGCAAAAACGAATAACTTAATCCTTTCATGAGTTTTTGATTTTTTGCGAAGATACATTATTTATCCGAACAACCTCGCATGATAATACTGAAAAATCAATTTACATTGAGCCAGGCATTCAAGTCTTCGGCTATAAAAAGCCAATACAATAATAAAACAATGGCAATAATCACACCTATAGTAATCAGATGTTTCCGTTTCATAGTCCGTTCCTTTCTTTTTTATAGTAAATAATAGTATCCGCCATAAACAACAAAACTTTAAGAAAAAAGTTCTCATAAGAAAAAAAAGAAAGATTTGCTTTGATTATTAAAACAATGTGCTTATATTTGCCTCGGTCAAAAATAAAAAAGATAATGAAAACAATGTTCGTAAATACATATTGGTGGTGGCACCCGTTACAACTCCGACAGTCGTAAGGGAGCAGTGCTCGTATGTATATATGTACAATATAGATATAAAAAGAGCCCTGTCGCACCAAGCGACGGGGCTCTTTTATTTAAACGATGTATATAGCTAACAGTTCGCAACCGGTAACTGGCAGCCAACAATTAAATAATAAAACAATATATGGTTAGTTTCTTAGTTGACAAAGAAGGTTATTACGGAGAATTCGGCGGAGCATACGTTCCCGAAATACTCCACAGGTGTGTAGAGGAATTGCAGAAAACCTATCTCGCAGTCCTGCAAAGTAAAGATTTCAAGCAGGAATACGACCGGTTGCTGCGCGACTACGTAGGACGTCCCTCACCGCTCTACCAGGCACGGCGTCTGTCGGAAAAGTACGGTTGCCGGATTTACCTGAAACGGGAAGACCTGAATCATACCGGCGCACACAAAATCAACAATACCATCGGGCAGATTCTGCTGGCACGCCGTATGGGCAAACGCCGCATCATAGCCGAAACAGGTGCCGGACAGCACGGCGTTGCCACAGCCACCGTATGTGCATTGATGAATATGGAGTGCATCGTATATATGGGCAAGACCGATGTAGAACGCCAGCACGTCAACGTAGAGAAGATGAAGATGCTGGGTGCAACCGTAGTACCCGTGACCAGCGGAAACATGACCTTAAAGGATGCCACCAACGAAGCCATACGCGACTGGTGCTGCCACCCCGCCGACACCTACTACATCATCGGCTCCACCGTAGGTCCGCACCCCTACCCCGATATGGTGGCACGCCTGCAATCGGTTATCAGCGAGGAAATCAAAAAACAGCTCATGGAAAAAGAAGGACGCGAGTCTCCGGACTATCTCATAGCCTGCATAGGCGGTGGAAGCAATGCTGCCGGAACCATTTACCACTATGTGGACGACCGCCAGGTACAGATTGTCCTTGCCGAAGCCGGAGGCAAAGGGATAGAAACAGGAATGACTGCCGCTACCATTGCCTTAGGCAAATTGGGCATTATCCATGGAGCACGCACCTACGTTATCCAAAACGAGGATGGGCAGATTGAAGAGCCTTACTCCATCTCCGCTGGACTGGATTATCCGGGCATCGGCCCCATGCATGCCAACCTTGCCGCACAAAAGCGCGCCATCGTTCTCTCCGTAAATGACGACGAGGCCATCCGCGCCGCCTACGAACTGACTAAGCTCGAAGGCATCCCCGCATTGGAAAGCGCCCACGCCCTCGGTGCATTGAAGAAGCTGAACTTCAAAACCGATGATGTGGTGGTACTGACCGTTTCGGGACGGGGGGATAAGGATGTAGAAACGTATTTGATGTATAAAGAATAAAATACAAAATATGAAGTATGATTATCAGACAGTGAGCCGCACGATGCTCGGCGACTTACATACACCCGTAAGCACGTATCTGAAGGTGCGCGACATTTTTCCTCAAAGCGCACTCATGGAGAGTTCCGACTATCATGGCAGTGAAAACAACCGCTCATTCATCGGACTTTGCCCGGTAGCAAGCGTCAGTATAGACCACGCTGTTGCCGTGTTCTGTCTGCCCGACGGCACACGTGAGGAACATCCCGTTACCGAAGAATACCATGCGGAAAATGCGTTACGCGATTTCCTCAACCGCTTTCACGTGGAAGGAGAATACAGCGACTATTGCGGTCTGTACGGTTACACATCTTTCAATGCTGTACGCTATTTTGAGAATATCGCCGTAAAAGACAGTCGCGAAGCCACCAACGATGCACCGGATATACTATACATATTATATAAGTATCTTATCGTCTTTAATGACTTCAAAAATGAAATGCTGTTACTGGAGATGCTTGCTCCCGATGAGAAGAGCGAACTGGACAAGGTGCAGAAAGCCATTCACAACCGCAACTACACAGCCTATGACTTCCGTGCTGTTGGCGAAACCACTTCTTCACTGACCGATGAGGAACACAAAGCCAATATCCGCCGAGGAATAGCCCACTGCATGCGGGGAGATGTTTTCCAAATAGTCCTCTCCCGCCGTTTCGAACAACGTTTCGTAGGCGACGACTTCAAGCTTTACCGTGCTTTGCGCAGCATCAACCCATCTCCATATCTGTTTTACTTTGATTTCGGCGGCTTCCGTATCTTCGGCTCTTCTCCCGAAACGCACTGCCGCATTGAAGGCCGCCATGCCTATATAGATCCCATCGCCGGCACTGCCAAGCGTACCGGAAATCCGGAACAGGATGCTGCAAATGCCCGGTACCTGCAAGACGATCCCAAGGAAAATGCAGAGCATGTGATGCTGGTAGACCTTGCCCGCAACGACCTCAGCCGCAACTGCCATGACGTAAAAGTGGACTTTTACAAAGAGATGCAATATTACAGTCACGTCATTCACCTCGTGAGCCGCGTCAGCGGTACGCTGAACAGTGATACAGACTCTATCAGGACATTTATCGATACCTTCCCGGCCGGAACCTTGAGCGGTGCACCGAAAGTTCGCGCCATGCAGCTTATCAGCGAACTGGAGCCGCATAACCGTGGCGCATACGGTGGCTGTATCGGATTCATCGGCTTGAACGGCAGCCTGAACCAGGCTATCACCATCCGTACATTCGTCAGCCGCAACGGGATGTTATGGTTTCAGGCAGGCGGCGGCATCGTAGCCAAAAGTAATGCCGAATACGAGCTGCAAGAGGTGAACAACAAACTGGGAGCATTGAAGAAGGCAATTGCCATGGCGGAAAATTCCTTGTAAAACAGAAAATCGGCCAATTGTATAAATCAACAAGAGTATCAAAAGTAAATTAATCAAACAGTTAATAACAATGGTAGTAATCATAGACAATTATGACTCTTTCACCTATAACCTTGCGCACTTGGTGAAAGAACTCGGCGTAGCGGTAGATGTACTGCGCAATGACCAATTCAGCATAGAAGAATTGGAACAATATGATAAAATCATCCTTTCACCGGGTCCCGGTGTGCCCGAAGAAGCAGGATTACTGCTGGATGTAATACGCACCTACGCAGGCAAGAAACCAATACTGGGCGTATGCCTGGGAGAACAAGCCATCGGACAGGCATTCGGTGGGAAGTTAGTCAACCTCAGCACAGTGTTTCATGGTGTACAGACCATTATACGGCTGACAGAACCGGATTACATTTTCCGGGGATTACCCCAAGATATAGCCGTAGGACGCTATCACTCCTGGGTAGTAGATACTGAAAAACTGCCCGAAACGCTTGCCGTTACAGCTGTCAGTCCCGAAGGACAGATTATGGCACTGAAACATCGGGAATATGATGTCCGAGGCATACAGTTTCATCCGGAATCCGTGCTTACCCCGGACGGGAAGCAGATTATGAAGAACTGGCTGGAAGAATAACCTATTTTTAAACCACAAACTTAATCAGATGAAAACAATATTAACCCGGCTCTTCAACCATGAAGAACTCACTGTAGAAGAAAGCAAACAAATCCTGCTCAACATCAGCCGGGAGATGTATTCCGAAGCACAGATTGCCGCACTGCTCACGGTTTTTCAAATGCGCAGCATCACAGTAGACGAGCTGGCAGGCTTTCGCGAAGCACTTATGGAGACACGAATTCCGATAGACTTTGCGCCTTACCGCCCCATTGATATCGTAGGTACAGGCGGTGACGGGAAGAACACCTTCAACATCTCCACCTGCGCCAGTTTCGTTGTGGCGGGAGCAGGTTATAAAGTAGCCAAACATGGAAACTACGGCGCTACTTCCGTCAGTGGAGCAAGCAACGTAATAGAACAGCATGGCGTGCGCTTCACCAACAATCCCGACATATTGAAGCGAAGCATGGAAGAGTGTAACATAGCCTACCTGCACGCCCAACTGTTCAATCCAGCCATGAAATTCGTAGGTCCTGTCCGCAAAGCCTTGGGAGTACGCACACTGTTCAACTTGCTGGGACCGCTGGTAAACCCGTGTCAGCCCGCCTATCAGCTATTGGGCGTAACCGACCTCGCACAAATGCGTCTCTATACGAACGTTTTCTACAGACTCGGCATCGACTTTGCCGTAGTCAATAGTCTGGACAATTACGATGAAATCTCACTGACCGATGAATTCAAAGTGATGACACGTCATTATGAACGCATCTATCGCCCACAAGCTCTCGGTTTCAGCGCAGTACGTCCCGAAGAACTTTCCGGCGGAGCCTGCAAGGAAGATGCGGCACGTATCTTCGACAATATCCTGAACAACCGCGCAGAAGCCGCCCAGACTCAATGTGTCATTGTCAATGCCGCCTTCGCCATTCAGGTCATGGAACCGGAAAAGGAGATTGAAGAGTGTATTGCCATAGCCCGCGAATCGCTGGAAAGCGGACGGGCGCTGAAAACATTGAAAAAATTTATAGAAATTAACCAGTAAGGGATGAGGTGCGAAAAGGTATCTATAGCCGCATATCCCGTAACTCTTCACTAAAACAGCCATGAAAGATATTTTATCGGAAATCATCGCTCATAAACGAATTGAAATAGAACTGCAAAAGCAAGCCGTCTCCCTCGAAAAGTTACAGGAAGAGGTTACCGCCATGATGCAGAAAGACGCCACTACCGGAACTTCCGTCACCATCCCCGTCCGCAGCATGAAACAGGCGCTTGCTTCTTCCCCCACGGGAATCATTGCCGAATTCAAACGCCGTTCCCCTTCGAAAGGATGGATACACGAGACTGCCCGTGCCGAAGAAATACCCGCTGCATACGAAACAGCCGGTGCTTCCGCAGTCTCTATCCTTACGGACGAAAAATTCTTTGGCGGTTCGCTGCAGGATATACGCATGGCACGCCCACTGATCGGCATTCCTATCTTGCGAAAGGATTTCATCATCGACGAATACCAATTGCTCCAGGCACGTATCGTAGGAGCTGATGCAGTATTGCTTATCGCCGCTTGCCTGACACAAGAAGAATGTGCCACCCTCACCGCCCGGGCACATGCCCTGGGATTGGAAGTGTTACTCGAAATCCACACTTTTTCCGAACTCGCTTATGTAAACGCGGATGTGGATATGGTAGGCGTCAACAACCGTAATCTCGGCACATTCGTCACCGATGTGAAAAACTCTTTCCATATAGCCGAAAAACTCCGGCAGATACCGGCCACAGCCCTGGATTCTTCCGACAGCCCAAGCCTGCCGCTACTTGTTTCGGAAAGCGGAATTTCACATCCCGAAACCATTTGCCGGCTGCGCGCTGCAGGCTTCCGCGGCTTCCTTATCGGAGAAACCTTTATGAAAACCCACCGGCCGGGAGATGCATTAAAAGATTTCATTTCTCCACTCCGTTCCTGAAAATGAAGTATTAATTACATAAATCATTAAAAAAATGGCTCCTCTTATCATAAAAGTATGTGGCATGACCGAAGCGGAAAATATCCGCAATGTAGAGCAACTGGATGTAGATATGATAGGCTTTATCTTCTATCCCAAGTCTCCCCGCTGCCTGTGCGAGATACCGGCATATCTTCCGGTTCGCGCAAAGCGTGTGGGAGTCTTCGTCAATGAAAGCAAGGAAACTATCCTGATGTATGCCGACCGTTTTGCACTGGACTACATCCAGCTTCATGGCAACGAATCGCCCGGATATTGCCGTTCCTTACGCAGCAGCGGTCTGCACCTTATCAAGGCTTTTTCCATTTCACAGTCAAAAGACCTGGCAACCGTTTCCGACTACAAGGGATTATGCGATTATTACCTCTTTGATGCCAAGACATCACTGTATGGCGGCTCCGGCAACCAGTTCGACTGGAACCTGCTGCACCGTTACAGCGGAATGACGCCTTTTCTGCTCAGCGGCGGAATCAACCCTTACAGCGTTAAAGCCATCAGGGAGTTTCATCACCCCAAACTAGCCGGTATCGACATCAACAGCCGCTTTGAAACGGCTCCGGGAAACAAAGATGTAGAACGCATCGGAAAATTCCTCCAGGCAATAAGAACCGGTGAAACTGCCGGCTGACGGCATAACCGCCGACCGGCAGACAACGTAACCTTCAACAATAAATCTGTAATAACAAACTCACCATGAATCGTATCAACCAACTCTTCCAAGACAGCCCCAAAAACCTGCTGTCTGTCTACTTTTGTGCCGGCTTCCCCACGCTCAACAGCACAGCCGATGTAATCCGTACACTCGAAAAGAACGGAGTGAATATGGTAGAAATCGGCATTCCCTTCAGCGATCCGATGGCAGACGGCATCGTCATTCAAGATGCCGCCACCCGCGCCCTGCGCAACGGAATGTCTCTCCGCATCCTCTTTGAGCAGTTGCAGGACATCCGCCGGGATGTCCGTATCCCGTTGATATTAATGGGCTATCTCAACCCGATTATGCACTTCGGCTTTGAGGCTTTCTGCCTGAAATGTACGGAATGCGGCATCGACGGCGTAATCATCCCCGACCTGCCTTTCAGGGAATACGAAGAAAATTATAAGGCCGTTGCACAGAAATACGACATCCGGGTCATCATGCTCATCACCCCCGAAACCAGCGAGAAACGCATCCGCGAAATAGATGCCCATACCGACGGATTCATCTATATGGTATCATCAGCAGCCACCACCGGCGCGCAGAAAGATTTCGACGCCCGGAAACAAGTCTATTTCAAGAAGATTCAAGATATGAACCTGCGTAATCCACGCATGGTAGGTTTCGGCATCAGTAACCGGCAGACGTTCGATACAGCCTGCTCCCATGCGTCCGGAGCCATTATCGGAAGCCGCTTCGTTACCCTGCTCGACAAATATAAAGGAAACGCACAAAAAGCCATCTCACATCTGAAAGAAGATTTGGGTAAAAGCGGTAAAGCGGCAGGACAGTAAGACAACTTAAATTCCATTTTTTTACGTATCTCTGTGAATAATACGAAGATAAGCTACATTTCAACATAAAAAATGGACAAGTTCATTTTATTCTGTTATCGGTTTACATTATCTTTGTGCCCGAAAAAAAGAAAAAAGAGATATTTATGAAAGCAGATTATCCTTCCGTTCTCTTGATTTACACGGGCGGAACTATCGGAATGATAGAAAATCCGGAAACAGGTGCACTGGAAAATTTCAATTTCGCCCACCTGCTCAAGCATGTTCCCGAATTGAAGCGCTTCAACTATCACATCTCGTCCTATCAGTTCGATCCGCCTATCGACTCCTCTGACATGGAACCTTCCCTGTGGGCCAAAATTGTCGCAATTATAAATGACAACTACGAAAACTTCGACGGCTTTGTCATCCTGCACGGAACCGACACTATGGCATATACGGCATCGGCACTCAGCTTCATGCTCGAAAACCTTGCAAAGCCGGTTATCCTTACCGGTTCGCAGCTACCCATCGGGACATTGCGTACGGACGGAAAGGAAAATCTGATTACTTCCATCGAAATAGCTGCCGCCAAACGTCCGGACGGCACAGCCCTTGTCCCCGAAGTGTGCATCTTCTTTGAAAATGAGCTGATGCGCGGCAACCGGACTACCAAAATCAATGCCGAAAATTTCAACGCTTTCCGCTCTTTCAATTACCCCGCTCTGGCAAAAGCAGGAATCCATATCCGTTACAACGAACACATCATCCGTCGCCCCGACCCTGCACGACCGATGAAGCCGCATTATCTTTTCGACACCAATGTCGTAGTCCTCACCCTGTTTCCGGGTATTCAGGAAAGCATCATCGATTCTGTACTTCACGTTCCGGGATTGAAAGCAGTGGTTCTCAAAACATTCGGTTCCGGCAATGCACCGCAAAAGGACTGGTTCATCCGGCAACTGAAGGACGCAACAGAACGAGGTATCGTCATTGTCAACATTACCCAATGCCAAAGCGGCGGTGTTGAGATGGGACGCTACGAAACCGGACTGCATCTGCTCGAAGCCGGCGTTATCAGCGGCTACGACAGTACGCCCGAATGCGCTGTTACCAAACTCATGTTCCTGCTTGGGCACGGACTGAGCCAGGCGGAAATCCGTCGCCGGATGAATTCGGATTTGGCAGGGGAAATTACCAAAGAGTAATTTCCTCTTTTTTTTCCTCTTTACTCCCTTTCAGACTTCTCCTTTTTATTCGCTCCGGACAATATTTACAAGTTTTCAAAACGGGTAAATGGTCGGATTCAGCAAAATATTCGCCTTGTTTTATCAAAAAAGACAATATTCACAAGTAACAATCCGAATATTATGGCTATCTTTGCGGCATATTCAATTAAAAGTTGATTATTTTATTCAACAAGCAAACAAAACATAAAAACATTATAAATCAGCCTATGGAATTATTCTACCGTTTTTCAGTTGTGGTAGCCATTGTCAGCACTTTGGCACTTTCCAGTTGTACGGATGATGTGTACGATCCTGAAAGGGGCATTCAGACAAAACCGAAAGAAAATCCCTTAGGAGAAGACTTTACCGCCCCCGATGGTTTTGACTGGTCCATGGTCAACACCGTAAATCTGAATGTTGAGATAAACGATGAATTTGACGGGCGATATAAGTATCTTATTGAAATCTTTACCGCCAACCCGATATCCGACATAAGCGCTGTCCCCATTGCGGTGGGTACTGCCAACAAGAACGGAAATTACAACGCGGAAATCAACGTCTCCAAAGCCGCAACAAGACTGTTTATCCGTCAAACCGATCCCAAGCAACGCAAAGAAGTATACGAATACAGTATCCCTGAAAACGGAGGTATATTGGAATGCAAACTGTACAATGTTTCAACCGGTACAAGAACAAGAGCCGCAAACAAGACTGCCGGTAATTCCCACTCGGCATTCGAAGCGGCACAGGCAGCCGGCATAACGGAAATCGCCGATAAAGAATATAAGGAAGCGGAAGTGATACCAGCCGTTCCAAGTGTATCGGATGGTTACATTGACCCTTGGAATACAGGCACACTTGCCAACGGAGCGAAGTATATCATAGGAAAAGAATACACATCGGATTCTCCTTATACCATCCAGCTAAAAACAAACAGCGGCAGAGCAACTGTATTCGTACAGGGCGTCTGGAAATTAAGCGGTTGGAGCAGCCTTAATTCAAACCTCGATATATATGTAATGGGTGGAGGCAGAATCATTGCAAATAATCTCACCATCGGTAATGAAAACACCCTTACCCTGCAACATGACGGCAGCCTCGAATGCACTTCTCTCAGTTTAGGATGTCCTACCAAGAATTTCGGTACAATTTCAGCCAATGGAAGCCTGACAATGAATCTTGGCAAGCAACCGGAACTATTCAACGCAGGAAAAATCGAAGTCGCCGACAAAATCACCATCAACGGCAGCAACGTCATCAATCACGGCACATTAAACGCTCATGAACTCAACTTCATCGATGCCAGGATTTTGAATAAGGCCGACTTAAACAGTGCTACGAATATAAAACTCAATGGCGGCAGGCTATTCAATTACGGCAGTGTCAGATTCGATGAAACTGGCGGTAAGACAAGAACCAACAACTCCACCGCAACCGTCATCATCAACCATTATGAGGCCCGGATAAGCGGCTATGAAATAGAGGGTGGCCTGTCTGTGTACAACGATGGCTTCATCGAAACATCTAAATTTACAAACTCATCATCCGATGTCCTATACAATAGCTGCACCGTTATTGTGAAAAAGGAATTCAAGTTCAGAAACGTAACATTAAACAAGGGGGCCATTACCGCCGGCCGTGCCAACGAAACTGACACAGAGTGGCTGCCTGTACCCGAAATAGAAAGCCTGACCGACTCCAAATTCACGCTGATAGACGGCTCCATGATTAAAGCCAGAGAGTTCGAAGTAAAACGCGGTGACGTCATTTTCCAGGCAGTGAATATCACCAACACTGACAAGTCAATGATTAAGGCCGAAAAAATTAAATTCGAAGAGCCCACCAACGTCCAATTATTAAGCAACAATCTGGTCATAGAAGGAAAAATAGAGGGTCTGAGCCAGTATCACCCGTTTAAGAAGAACGAAAGCGTCAATACTGGTTATGATGAATCCAAATACACCATCGAGACTTGCGGCGGAATCTATGACGAAGGCAATAAGGGTGAAGAAGAGAAAGACCCCGACTTCCCCATCGAAATCAAAGACAGCGACGTGTATACGTTTGCTTTTGAGGACAATTGGCCTGCATATGGCGATTTTGACATGAACGACCTTGTAATCGTAATGTCCGGAAAAAAACTGCAAGTAGATAAAAACGGTATAGTGACACGCCTCAGAATGACTCTTGAACTGCGAGCCGCAGGTGCAGCCAAGACATTGGGGGCCGGTATCCGCTTCACTAAACTCTCTCAAGCTATGAAGCCCGACAAGTTCAGAACCAATGGAAAAGACGTATCATTCGAGAATAAGCAAAGCATCCCCACTTATCTCCTCTTCAGTGATGCATGCACCGAATTGTGGGGAAGTCAGTATACCGATACCGAAAAGCGTATCAACACCCTTGAAAACGGTCCGTTCAAAAAAGATACCAAGGAATATAACATCATCATGGAATTTCCCGTCTCCGCCAATGTAAAGCCGGAAGACCTGAACATCAACAATATTGATATTTTCGCCATCACAGCTCCCGCCACAACCCAAAGGAGGCGTACGGAAGTACACGTAGCGGGCTTTGCTCCGACAGACTTGGGCGGTACTCATTACTTCAATAGCGGTAATGACGACTCATCCGTTGCCGAAAACAGATACTATCTCAGCAAAGAAAACCTTGCCTGGGCTGTTGTAATCCCTCAAGAATTTGCATGGCCTTTTGAGAACAGAAACGTCACTATGGTATATGACAAGTTCCGGTCGTGGATTACCACCGGCGGACAACAAGACAACAACTGGTATCAGTCACACAACAAAGACGTATATCCTATTGAAAATTTGACTCCGCTCAATAGAGACTGAAATATGGCCAATCTATACGGCAACCCGAAAAACGTGAAGAAATACACCGGCAAACATATTCTCACGTTTTTTCTCATTTTGCGTTAAAGCAGGTTAGCAAATATTCATTGTCGTCAGTAATCGGACGAGTTCAATAAAACAACAGTTTTTTTATTACTGCATAGTAAACAAACAAAGCAACAACGCTATAATAAACAGAACAATGAAAAAAATCTTACTGGTTGATGACAAAGCCACCATAGGCCGCGTACTTAAGATTTATTTAGGGACAGAATACGACCTGGAATATTTTGAAAGCCCTCTAAAGGCTCTTGAGTGGCTTAATGAAGGCAATGTCCCCGACCTTATCATCTCCGACATTCACATGCCCCACATGCGCGGCAATGAATTCCTGTACTATCTGAAAGGGAACGAGCTGTTCAAACATATCCCCGTAGTGATGCTCTCCAGTGAGGAAAGTACCGTCGAACGCATCCAGTTGCTCGAAGCCGGAGCAGCAGATTACATACTCAAGCCATTCAACCCGTTGGAACTCAGGGCACGCATCAAGAAATACATCTGAAAAAGAACTGAAAGGAAGATATGCTATATTATATCTACATAGGAAACAGCCAGACTGCCATCGACCACCTGAGCAAGGTTACCAATGGCATGTTCGTTACTGTCTCCGGTGCCCGTAAAGCTGCCAAAATCATAGACGGCATCCGCGAACGGTATAACACATCCATCCTTTACGAGCAAACCGACACAGAAAAAGATTGCCTTGACATCACCTGCCTCCACAAGAGGTTTCCACGCGTATACATAATACTTATCACCGAAGGATTGCCGGCAGAAGCCCGCAAAGCCTATCTGCAGGCAGGCGTCAATAATACACTGCCGCCACAAGCTGATGAAACGAGCATCCACCGAATGACCCAGTTCCTGCAAGTGCGTCAAAAGCATAAAATACAGGAGTTCAGCCAAAGCCACCGAAAGATGCTTAACACATTTCATCTGCCCGCATGGAAACGTGCGTTCGACATTTTGTTTGCCATATGCGCCCTGATAATACTATCTCCGTTACTTATCGGCACTGCCATTGCCATCCGTCTCGAAAGTAAGGGTAAAGTCATCTATAAGTCGCAACGTGTAGGCAGTAACTACCGGATATTCAACTTCCTGAAGTTCCGCTCCATGTACACCAATGCGGACAAGAAGCTGAAGGAACTCAATGCCCTCAACCAGTACAAAATGGAAGAAGAAGCGGCAGACGATACCCCCGACATCCGGTTCGACGACCTCACAGGCTCTTCCGATGAAGAAGCAAACTTACTGATTTCTGATGACTTCATCATACCGGAAAAAGATTTTTTCCGGCAAAAGGCCCAATCCAAAGAAAGCCCGTTTGTCAAGATAGAAAACGATCCGCGCGTCACACGCATCGGCCGTTTCATCCGTAAATACAGCATTGACGAACTTCCGCAGCTATTCAACGTCCTGAAAGGCGATATGAGCATCGTAGGCAACCGTCCGCTTCCGCTCTATGAGGCCGAACTGCTGACCAGCGACGCATACATAGACCGCTTCATGGCTCCTTCCGGACTGACCGGGCTCTGGCAAGTGGAAAAGCGTGGCGGAGCCGGTAAGATGTCGGCGGAAGAACGAAAGCAACTGGATATTAAATATGCACAAGAATTCTGTTTCCGGCTGGACATGAAGATACTTCTAAAAACGTTCACCGCTTTTGTACAGAAAGAGAACGTGTAAGTATTAAAACTAAAAAAACAAACAGACAAATGATAAAAGCCCATACACATCCCCTATCATATCTCTGTACAGCTACATTTATTCTGTTCCTGTTGTCCCAGTCCATCCATGCCCAGACGGACATGACCCGTGAAGAGCGTATCAAAATTCTGGAGGCACTGAAAGAAAGCGATGCCATTCTGGAGAAGAGTATCTCAGGAAGCCAGATACCGGAAACGCAACACTATATCGAAGGTTTTGATCTGCCGCCCCTTTCCGTATTTATGGATGCCGTCATAGAAAACGCCACTGTAAAGCGGGCACACTCCCAGGTAGAGCAGGTAAAGAACCAATACCGCATAGAAAAAAGAAACTGGTGGAACTACTTCCGGCTGAACGGAAATTATGCATACGGGCGTTACAACGTATTGAACGACAACAGCGATTCCTACAACGACTGGTATCAGTCCACCACAGCCAGTTCCCGGTACACCTTCAACGTAGGAGCCAGTTTCAGTGTAGGTCTCGGCGATTTATTCAACCGTCCGCTCCGGCTGAAGAACTATCGTTACAACATCGAGCAGCTTCAATACACGCAGGAAGAAGTAATGGAAGAACGGCGGCTCAAAGTGCTGGAAGCATATAACAATGTGACGGCGCAACTGGCAACCATCAAAGCCAAAGCGGAGAATGCCGCCCTCTACAACGCTCAGATGAAAATCTCGGAGAACAATTTTATACAAGGTAAAATAGACATCATCTCGCTGTCACTGGAGCGGGCGCGCCGTTCCGGAGCGGTGACTTCCTATGCCGAAGCACGCGTTTCGCTGCATAACGCCATCATTTTACTTGAGATGCTGACAAATGTAAAAATAATCAAAGGGAAATAAAATCTTATGGATATAATACAGTTTATAGCACAATTCTTCTACCGCATCCGTTACTGGCTGTTGTGGGGTGGATTTATTGTCACAGCACTGGTGGCGTACTTCACCCAGTTCCTGCCGTTCAGCTATACTGTAAACAGTAATATCTATGCCGGTGTAACCAATGTTACCAATATTGACGGCAGTAAGATTGAAAACATCAGCAGCACTTTCGACAATCTCGTCAACATAGCCAAGTCCAAAAGCACATTGGAGAAGGTCTCTCTCCGCTTGCTTGCCACGAACCTTGTATATGGCGAGGAGTGGCAGGATAATATGTACATCCAGGCAAAGCACTACCGCCAACTCCTGCAGCATACACCCAAAGAAGTGCTGGCTTTGGTAGACCGTTCCTCGTTGGACAAAACCGTCGGGAACCTGCAAGCATACCGTCAGGAAAGTGCCGCCAACTTTGTATACTCCATGTTCAGCCGTCCTACGGAGTTTTACAGTTTCCACGCACTCGAGCAGATAACCGTGAAACGTCTGGGCACAAGTGACCTGATAAGCTTTACCTACACAAGTCCCGACCCGGGTATCACCCAAAACACCATCAAGATTTTAGAGGACGAACTTATCAAAGCATACGAAATACTCCGTTTCAGCGCCACGAACAGTGCCATCGCTTACTTTGAGGAGCAAGTAAGACTTGCCAAAACCAACCTCAACAAAGAAGAAGACAACCTGATGCACTATAATGTAGAGCATTCGGTAATCAACTACGACAATCAGAGTAAAGAGCTGGCGGTAACCAAATACAATTTGGACGACCGTGAGGAACTTGCCCAACGAACCTACAAAAGTGCCGTGGCTCTCCGTCGGATGCTGGAAGATAAAATGGACATCCGCGCCAAGATTATACGCGATAACACGAAGCTGCTCAAAGAACTTGAAAAAGTTACGGAACTGAACCAGAATATTCTGGAGCAGGAAATCTTTTCAACGGATACGGAGCTAAAAGACAACGAACAATTGCAACGGAACAAAACCGATTTGCAAAGCTCGGAAGACAGAATCAGCCAGATTTCAGACAACCTCAACGAATACAATTTCACCAAAGAGGGTGTCGGTATCGATAATATGGTAACAGAATGGCTGATGGCATGTATCAACGAGGCAAAGACAAAGGCCGAACTGAAAGTCCTTCAGGAACGCCGGAACGACATCCTGAACCAATATCGGGAATTTGCTCCAGTGGGCACTCAAGTAAAACGTAAGGAGCGTGCCATCGGCATAGCCGAAGACACCTACCGTGAACAGCTCCGCGGACTGTCCGAAGCGCGGCTCCGCCTGCAGAACATAAAAATGACCACTGCCAACCTGCAAATCATTGCTCCACCCGAGTTCCCGCTTACCGACAACGGCCGTAAGCGCCTGCTCTACGTCGTGGCTGCTCTGATTGGCAGTTTGATATTCATTACTTTCTACTTCCTCATCATTGAACTGACAGACCGCACGCTACGGGATGCCGAACGCAGTCACCGCCTTAGCGGCCTGCCCGTCATCGCCGCATTCAACGGTATCAGCAACCTGAAGTTCCGAGGATTCCTGAAAGTATGCAACCGCCGTGCCGCCGCCTATTCCTGCCATCAGCTCGACAGGTATCTGGCAACAGGACGCCCTACCGTCATCAACCTGCTCAGTATGGAAGAGCGGGAAGGTAAAAGTTTTCTGGCCAAATATTTTGCCGACCATTGGGCTTCCGTGGGACTTCGCACCCGTATCGTAAAACACGATGTCGATTTTGAGACCAACGACAAGAAATACGTTCGGGCACAACAACTATCCGATTTCTGGCAACTGAACTCCGCCGAGCAGATACCAGACATCATTCTTGTGGAATACCCGTCCATAAGCACTGCCAGCCTGCCTTTGACCGTACTGAAACAAGCCGATGTCAACCTGCTCATAGCCAACGCCTGCCGTTTATGGGGCAAAAACGATGATATCAACCTGAAATCCATCAAAGAAATGCTGGGTGACACTCCGTTATCACTTTATCTCAATAATGCCGACCGTGAAGTCGTGGAATCGTTCACCGGCGAATTGCCGCCCAAGACACCTCTCCACAGCTTCGTCAGCCGATTGTCCCAACTGGGACTGACCGCTAAAAAAGCTGCTGTAAAATGAGTATCAAGCGAAGTTACATATCATCTCCCGCCTTAACCTTTGCCATACTCTGCATCGGTTTAGGATGTATCGTCGCAGCTACTTTAAAACAAAATTTAGCGATAGCAGGACTGGTGGCGGCACTGCCCGCCCTCTTGTGTATTCTGATTTTGCATCTTCGCAAACCGGAACGCTTCCTATTCCTGCTATTCATTTTCAATTATTTCTTCACCCCATTGGCGCGTTACAGCCGGCAGGACGGACTCAGCATACTGTCGGACATCATCTGGTGGAGCGTGCTTCTCATCGTCATCGTCCAGACGGCGCTGCACTACCGTTTTCCCTGGAAACAGGCCGTCAACATCCTCACCATAGGGGGGGTCGTACTGGCGATGTATTGCCTTATGGAAGTCGTTAACCCCACCGCATCCCTGGAAGCATGGATTTATTCCAGGGGATTCATTTACAATACGTTTCTCGTGTCTCTAATCACGGTGCTGCTGGCAACATCCTATAAGCAAATCAGCCGGCTGATATTCCTGTTCTCCATACTTACGCTCATCGCCATACTGAAAGGCCTCTGCCAGAAATTCATCGGTTTCGACGCCGTCGAATACAATGCCATGATGGAAAGCGGCATGTACAAAACGCACTTGCTGCCCCAGATCACCCGCTACTTCTCCATCTTTACCGATGCGGGGAATTACGGTTCCAACATGGGATTCACCTGCGCGCTGTTCGGTATTGCCGGCTTGTTCAGCAAGAAGTCCAGCCTGAAAGTATATTACTTTTCCATCTCCGCACTCTCATTATACTCGATGTTCATTACAGGTACCCGAGGAGCTATCGTAGTGCCCCTGGGCAGTCTGTTGCTTTTTGCGCTTATCAGCAAGAACATCAAACTGATGAGTGCTGCCGCAGTGGGAGGAATTTGCATCTATGTTTTCTTCGCATTTACATACGTGGGAGAAAGCAACTACATGATACGGCGCATGCGCACGGCATTCCGTCCCAATAAAGACGCGTCCTATCTGGTAAGAAAGCAGAACCAGAAAAAGCTGGCGGAGTATCTCAGGAACAGACCGTTCGGCGAGGGGCTCGGCCTGGGCGGTGTGGAAGCCCGGAGATTCGGAAGCAGGCTGACAACCACCATTCCCAACGACTCCACCTACGTCAAGATATGGACGGAAACGGGCGTTGTGGGCATTCTCCTTTACCTGCTGATTTATGCAGGCAGCCTGCTATGGGGATGCTACTGCATCATGTTCAAAATAAGGAATGACGAGCTGCGCCACCTGCTCACCGCACTTGCCTGCGGCATATTCGGCATGATGCTCAGCGCCTACGGGAACGCATTCTTCACCCAGTTCCCCACCGGCATTATGATGATTATGTTCCTGGGCATACTGATGAACGGAAAATATATAGACGAACGTCTGACGATTGAAAAACAGCAGGCATTATTAACCACAACTAAAAAAGATTCGATGCTATGATGTCCAACATTTTTAACATATTCAGCATAGACTGGTGGATGGATGAGAGCAACAATGCGCTACAAATGACAGATTCCGTCCTATTCCTGCTGCTGGCTATTCCGGTAGCCTACCTGTTTCTCTGCGCACTCTTCTCGCTCGGAAAGTACAAGAACCCTTATCCGGCGGCAGCCGTACAGCACCGTTTCTTAGTGCTTTTTACCGTATTGCGCAACGGGAAAGAAGTAATTGAATCCGTCAACCGCTTTCTGGACACCCAGCAATACCCGCGCGACAAATACGACGTTGCCGTAGCAGCCACCCAACTGCCCGAAGAGGACCTTGTCACCCTGCTGCAAATGCCCGTAAACATCGTAGTACCCGACAAGGAATACTGCACCAAAGTCTACGCCATCCAGCAGGTTATGGAACGCTACGCTCCCGATGAATACGACCTGATTGTCATCTTCAATTCCGACAACCATATCGTGCCGAACGCCCTCAGCATGTTCAACAACGCCTACTACTCCGGTTGCGATTCCATCCAGGCACACCGCATAGCGGAGAACCTGAATACCAGCATCGCTGTTCTCAATGCCACCAGCGAAGAAATCAACAACAATCTTTTCCGTCTGGCACATACCCGCATGGGCTTTTCCTCGGCTCTCATAGGTTCGGCAATGGCATTCGATTTCGCCATGTTCCACGAACGTGCTCCCAAGCTGAAAGGCTCCGATATAAGCAAAGCGATGGAAACCGTACTGCTGGAACAGAACATCTACACCGAATATCTGGCGGAAGTGGTATGTTACAGCAAGAAAGAAGATAATGCAGACGGCTACCAGACGCAACGCATCAGCTGGATCCGTTCGCAATATACCAGCACATTCTTTGCGTTGAAGTATCTCCCGCTGGTATTGCTGAAAGGTGAATGGGACTATGCCCTCAAACTTTTTCAGTGGCTGATGCCTTCCCGTTTCCTGCTTATCGCACTAATTCTGCTATGCACGGCAGGCATCACCCTGCTGAACTGGATCTGGGCTCCCAAGTGGTACGTACTGCTTGCAACGCTTATCCTCACCTTCCTCATGGCACTGCCCGAAGGAGAAGTCAGCCGCCGTCTCCGCAAAGCCATCTGGGCGCTCCCGGTACTTATGTTTACAGCCGTATTCAGCCATATAAAACGGTTCTTTTACAAAAAGAAATAAGGAGTACATAGCATGAAGATAGCCATAGAAGCCCAACGGATTTTCCGTCCCGACAAGCACGGCATGGATTTCGTAGCACTGGAAACCATCCGCGAATTGCAGAAACGGAACGACGGCAATGAATACTACATTATCGTGGCTCCGGGCAAAGACCATTGCCTGGAAGAATCTGCCAACCTCTCCATTGTGGAAGTGGCGTGTCCCACCTACCCGCTTTGGGAACAGATAGCCCTGCCGCTGGCGGTGAAACGTTTAGGGGCGGACCTGCTGCATTGCACGTCCAACACAGCCCCGCTCTGCTGTCCGATTCCGCTGGTGCTGACACTCCACGACATCATCTATCTGGAACCCCGCCAACAACGCAGTCCCTCGCTTTATCAGGAAATGGGCCGGCACTACCGCCGCCTCACCGTACCACGGATTCTGAAGAAATGCCGGAAAATCATTACCGTTTCGCACTTCGAACGCAACCGCATCCGCGAAGCCCTGAACATTCCCGCTGACCGCATTACGACCATCTACAACGGCTATAGCAGACATTTCCGTCCGATGGACGACATAGACATGCAGATAGTAAACCGCTACATTCCCCAAAAAGACTTCCTGTTCTTCCTGGGAAACACGGACCCTAAAAAGAATACGGCGCGGGTGCTGAAAGCCTACAGCCTTTATCTGGAAAAATCGTCCGTAAGGCGTCCGCTGCTCATCGCAGACCTCAACGAAACCTATATAGACAGGCTGCTGCAACAGGAAAACATCAGTAACCGCCTGAAACGGCACCTATTCTATCCCGGCTATATCCACAACGCCGACCTCGCCACACTGTACAATGCAGCATTCGCTTTCCTCTACCCCTCGCTGCGCGAGAGTTTCGGCATCCCTCTGGTGGAAGCTATGGCTTGCGGCACTCCCGTAGTGACGGGCAACGTTTCGGCAATGCCCGAAGTAGCCGGTAAAGGTGCCATTTTAGT
>OHBG01000373.1_pt1 | contig 23998 bp, 21 predicted proteins | sample 1577351 | NCBI WGS metagenome assembly OHBG01 (sample SAMEA3879596, study PRJEB24766) | human gut metagenome | biome: human-associated habitat; feature: feces | place: USA | collected 1985/1987 | reverse complement strand
CATCGCTGCTCCCGTTCTCGAAAGCGGGTGCAAAAGTAGGACTTTATAACATACACACCAAATATATCAGGGGATTTTTTCGAGTTTCTCTTGAACATTTTTATAAAACGCTGATTGACAAATGTGTTGAAGAACATGTTTTTTAAGGAGGATGGAAAGTCTGGAAAAAGGGACACATTATAATATATGCGCATGCGCGCGAAAAGAAACAACGGAAGGCTGAAAGAAAACACGGAGATACGGAAGGGCATTGCATGACACCCGGGTCTTGACATGTCTGACATCCGGGTCTCGGCATGTTCGACATCCGGGTCTCGGCATGTTCGACACCCGGGTGTCGGACACAAGATAAAGGCTAACGGGAGAAATGACACAGGAAGGAAACAATACAGAAACATGCAACGAAAAGAAAGACAGAAAGAAAAAGTGAATACTATGTTTAAAGAGTATTTCTATTCATTGTTTTTGTGCAGCAGACCAATCATCCATTTTTTGAACAGTACATTCCACTTGTTCACACTTATAATCCACTTGTTACCAACATTATATACCATCAACAGCATTACACTTTCAATTTCCTTGGATTCTTTTTGCACAATGGAGCCGAGCTATAATCTACCTGGCTAAAGGAAAACTTTTAGCCATTATTTTAGATGAGAATACTCTGACAGAATTACTTTATGCTCTTTCAACTTGATAATGTGGCAGAAACCAATATTGAAATAATTCAATACACTCCTAAAGTCACTAACAAAACTTTATCTGCCACTATATACCTTGCTTTATAACCGGAAGCCCCAATCCGCCCTGACTTAAAGACAAGGCTTTCGGCTGCCCTTTCTGTGCATTCCTATAAACGGCACGAGAAACATGCAATGTTTTTACCGTACCATTATCAAAAGCTACTTCGAGATAATATTCATAGCGCATACCATCGGATACATAACGATGCTTTCCTACCTTGCGCCGTTTTTCATGTTGCTCCATACGTTTATCGAGTACGGTTACAGTTACCTCATACTCGTCAGCGTCCGCCAACAAATTGTTGCCTGAAAGAAACAATACATAACAGAAAGAACCCATGCATACCAAATGACACAGTACATTCACAATCCTGTTCTCTACGGTCGTCAGCCATATCCACTTCCGATAGAGAGGAAGAGTCAACATACCTGCCGCCAATGCTACGCCAACAGGTATCCACCAGGCTGCCAATGTTTTCTCAGAAATCACATATCCCATAGTGCCCGAGAACAATACAGCCAAGACCACAAAAATGCGTAATATTTTAATAAACAGAATCCCCATCGCTTTAATTTGTATTTTCCTGCAAATATAAAAATAAAAGTGACATTGCAAATTCTCACACACAGCATTCCGCATGAACTAACTTACCTAACAGAGCGTTATAACTGTACAAACTTAAAGAAACGACCATTATGGAAAAGAACTTGATTCATAGTAATGAATTGCATTTCATTGATAAGAAACGCATTCATCGGGCGGTAGAGCAGTTGGTTGAGTCATTGGAACTGGCAGCAGGTTCCACAACGGGATTTAATCTGTATGCAGTAGTAGAGAGTTATTTCACTGACTTGAACAAACGAAGGGAAATAAACCGTTTGCTTAATCTTGAGCAAAATATTTGTGAAGAAGTAGAAGAAGAACTCGGAGTGTACGAAATGTAAAACAATGTATACATATCAGTGAGGCTATATCCAAACTAAAATTCGCCTATTATTTGTTTCTTTCCGAGCACTGGATTACACGGAAAACACAGATTTTTCTTCATTCTTTTTCCGTGAAATCCGTGTAGTTCCGTGCCTAAAAGAAATCATCAGATGTATTTTGACCTCAATATTCTTTCAACATTCGACTTTCCTATCAATCCTTTGCCTGATGCACTGTCAGTTGCGGGAACGGGAAACCGATTCCTTCCTCGTTGAATACAGTATAAATAGTCTTGTTCATATCAAAATAAACTCCCCAATAATCGCTGCTCTTCACCCAAACACGGATAACAATATTTACACTGCTGGCATCCAAAGCATGAAGGGCGACAAAAGGCGCCGGAGCATTCAGAATACGACTGTCGGCAGCAAGTATACGGCGTACGGTACTTTCCACCTTATCGTAATTCTCGCCATATTCCACTCCAATAACCCAGTCTACGCGACGGGTATCCTCACGACTGTAATTAGTCACAGTACCGCTACTCAAAGCACCGTTAGGAATATAAATCACCTTATTATCAGCCGTAGTAAGAATAGTATGGAATATCTGAATCTCGCGCACCGTACCGGACACACCCTGGCTTTCAATCCAATCACCTACCTTAAACGGGCGAAACAGCAAGACGATAAGTCCGCCGGCAAAATTCTGCAAATTTCCGGATAACGCCATACCCACCGCTACACCGGCAGATGCCAACAAAGCTGCAAATGAAGTTGTTTCAACTCCCAACTTGCCGATAACGGCAATAATTAACAGAATTGTCAGTAGAATATTCACCAGACTCTTGACAAAACTTTGGATACCCGCATCAATGTGCCGCTTCATCAGTAGTTTAGACACAAGTTTTTTAATGAAAGAAATAAGGAAACGCCCAACCACAAAGATTATAACTGCCCCTATAATACGACCGCCGGCTCCTACTCCCCAATCAATCAGTTGCTGCATAAAAATCTGAAGCTTGCTGAATCCCTCTTCAGAAGCCTGGGCGACAAACGCCGCCATTAATAAAGATGATAACATAATGATTATAGTTTAATGGATTAATGAATACAAAATTAACAAATAAATCCATTTTTCGTTCACATTATTTGTACCTTTCGACCAAAAGAAATACTTTTGCCTCTGATTTCAATTAAGGGGTGCCCTAATATTACGGGCTGAGATCATACCCATTGACCTGATTCGGGTAGTGCCGACGTAGGGAAAAGAAGAAAAGTTCCCCTTTTCTGTAGTAATCTTTAATAATTCAAATTGCAAATGAAAAAGTATGCAATGACAGCATGCCTGTTTATGGCAGCGCTGAATGTCTGCGCACAGACAAAGGAAAAAGACAGTTTGCGGGTAATAGACTTACAAGAAGTAGAGATTATCTCTACACGCGCCACAGGAACCACTCCGGTGGCATTTACCAACATCAACAAAGAACAGCTTAAAAAACAGAACTTCGGACAAGACTTGCCGTATCTGTTGAGTATGACTCCCTCTGCCATCACTACCAGTGATGCCGGAGCGGGTATCGGGTATACCACATTGAGAGTACGCGGTACGGACGGAACACGCATCAACGTCACCGCCAACGGTATTCCTATCAATGATGCCGAAAGCCACAATGTATTTTGGGTAAACCTGCCGGATTTCGCATCGTCCGTCAAAGACATGCAAATCCAGCGTGGCGCAGGAACTTCCACCAACGGTGCAGGAGCTTTCGGAGCCAGTATCAACATGCAGACCGGAGACTTCTCACTGAAACCGTATGCCGAGCTGAACGGTTCGTACGGGTCGTTCAATACACACAAAGAAACGGTAAAAGCAGGAACAGGACTTATCAACGACCATTGGTCTTTCGACGCCCGCCTATCCAATATCAGTTCGGACGGGTACATCGACCGCGCATCGGTCGGACTGAATTCTTACTACCTGCAGGGCGGATATTACAGCGACAACACTTCTATCAAGTTAATAACATTTGGCGGCAAAGAGCGTACCTACCATGCCTGGAATTATGCCAGTAAAGAAGAAATGGAGAAATACGGCCGCCGTTACAACTCTTGCGGGTATATGTACACCGACGACAACGGCACCGACCATTTCTATGAAGACCAAACGGACAACTACGTACAAAAGAACTACCAATTGCTTTTCAACCACAACTTCACTTCCGCCTGGAATGTAAACGTAGGTTTGCACTACACCAAAGGAGATGGCTACTATCAAGAATACAAAGGCGGACGCAAACTGGTGGAATATGGCCTGTTGCCATACGAACATGACGGTGAAACCGTAAGCAAAAGCGACCTTATCCGTAAAAAAGCGATGGACAACTGGGTCGGCGGCGGCATCTTCTCCGTAAATTATAAGGGCAACCGCCTTCATACATCCCTCGGCGGCGGACTGAACCGCTATGACGGCGACCACTTCGGCAAAGTGTTGTGGGTGAAAAACTACATCGGCAACCTCGACCCAGACAAAGACTACTACCGCAACAATGCCACAAAGAACGACGGTAACCTTTATCTGAAAGCCAACTATGAGTTATGCAGCGGGGTCAATGCCTATGCAGATTTGCAATACCGCCACATCTCTTATAAAATGTACGGACAGAACGACAAGTGGAACAGCGTTACCAATGACGGTCTGCAACAACTTGCCATTCACGAGAAGTTCGACTTCTTCAACCCCAAAGCCGGACTGTCATGGCAAATCAACCGCAACAACCGGATATACGGTTCGTTCAGCGTAGCCCACAAAGAACCGACACGCAACAACTATACGGACGGCAAGTTTACCGAACACCCCAAAGCAGAGCGTCTGTTCGACTACGAGCTGGGATACACCTTTGCCAATTCCTGGCTGACTTTCGGCGCCAATCTATACTACATGGACTACAAAGATCAGCTGGTGCTGACCGGTGAACTGAACGAAATCGGTGAAGCCGTAGCCGCCAACGTACCCGACAGTTACCGTATGGGTATCGAACTAATGGCAGGTTTAAAGCTGCCTTGCGGTTTCCAATGGGACATCAACGCCACGCTAAGCCGCAACCGTGTAGAAAACTTTACCGAAACACTTTATGAAAACGAAGACCCGACCGGCGACACATGGAGCACTTATCTGGGCGATACCCACATTGCTTTCTCTCCCGACTTTCTGCTGAACAACCGTTTCGGATATATCTACAAGGGCTTTGAAGCATCTTTACAATCGCAATACGTCAGCAAACAGTACATGAGCAACCTGAATTGCAAAGACCATATTCTGGATGCCTATTTCGTCAGCAACCTGAACCTATCGTACACATTCACGTTGCCCAAAACAAAATCGATAACTGTAGGCTGCACCATCTACAATCTCTTCAACGAAGAGTATGAAAACAATGGTTACGCAGGCAGCGGCTTCTATTATGAAAACGGACAGAAAGTGCGCTACAATTATGCCGGATATGCCGCACAGGCCGGGACTAATGTATTAGGACATATCTCCTTGAGTTTCTAAATTTGATTATGGAGCAGACACTCGAAATTATCGGAACACTTGTCGGTCTTCTCTACCTCTGGCTGGAGTATCGGGCAAGTATATATCTTTGGATAGCAGGCATCATAATGCCTGCTATCTATATCTTCGTGTACTACAATGCGGGGCTGTATGCTGACTTCGGTATCAACATCTACTACCTCGGAGCTGCCATATATGGGTGGATGATGTGGAAATACGGAGCATTCTTACGCCGGACAATCCTGAAAAGGAAAATCCCGGATATGGAAAACCAACAACAAGAGCTTCCCATAACCTGCATGCCGTCAAGGTATCTGTTGCCGCTTATTGCGGTATTTGCCGTTACGCTTGCCGGCATTGCCTGGGTGCTTATCAACTTTACAGACAGCAATGTCCCCTGGCTGGACTCCTTCACTACCGCGCTCAGCATTGTCGGCATGTGGATGCTGGCACGTAAATATGTGGAACAATGGTGGGCTTGGATTGGCGTAGATGCTGTGAGTACAGGATTGTACATCTATAAAGGACTCGATTTTACCGCTGCATTGTACGGCCTTTACACAATAATCGCTATCTTTGGCTATTTCAAATGGAAGAAGCTGATGAAAAAAGAGGCTGATTTATGATTTATAAATTCCGATTTAGCAAGTATCAACTATGAAAGTGGAAGCTGTGGTTTTAGCAAACGGGGAATATCCTACCGCTCCCCTGCCTTTGCAGATATTGGCAGATGCGCCTTACGTAGTCTGTTGCGACGGCGGTGCAGACGAATACATCCGGAACGGACATACCCCCAATCTTATTATAGGTGACGGCGACTCCATCAGTGAGGAGAACCGCAAGAAGTACGGACATCTGCTTCACCGCATTGCCGAACAAGAAACGAACGACCAGACCAAAGCCGTCAACTACCTGTTATCGCAAGGCAAACGCCGGATAGCTATCGTAGGCGCCACCGGCAAACGCGAAGACCATACGTTGGGAAACATCAGCCTGCTTATGGACTATATGCGTGCAGGAGCCGATGTGCGGACTTATACAGATCACGGTATCTTCATCCCTTGCCGGAACACATGTACTTTTACCTGCCAACCGGGACAGCAAGTATCCATCATCAACTTCAATGCCCGTAAATTGCATGGACTCGGCTTGGTATACCCTCTCAGCGACTTCACCAACTGGTGGCAGGGCACTCTCAACGAATGCATCGGAACAGAGTTTACGATTGAGGCGGAAGGGGAGTATCTGGTTTTTTTGAATTTCCCTCAGCCACTTCCACAAAGTACACACTGATACAAATCATAGCAATGGCAACGGCCTGTGTCCAACTGAACCGGTCCTGCCCCAAAGAAAGCGAGACAACCGTGGTCACTACCAATATCAGATAGCTGTAAATAGCGACAACGGTAGTCTTCAGGTACTTCAACCCGACAGGAACCAGGAAGTAACTGAGATAAGTAGGGAAAATAAGGATAAATGCAAGTACAGCCCACGCCGTCCAATGCCACTCGCCCTTCCAGGCTTCTGCAAACATCGGTGCATCCCACCCTGCAACGGACGAAACGATTATGCCGGAAACAGCAGCTCCGCCAAATATATATTTCATCATCGTCACTACTCCTACCTTCTCCAGCAGTTTCTTGCTTACAATCAGATAAACGGCAAATACAAACGAACTGATCATACAAAGCAAATTGCCGGTAAAGGCATCGCGTGCCAAATCATCGCTGCCCTGCGTCAAGATACACAACATCGCACCGCCAAACCCCAAAGCTATACCGATAATCTTCATTACCGTAGCTTTCTCGTGCAGAAAGAAAACGGAAATGAGAAATACCCATATAGGCTGCATCGAATTGAATATGGCGCTCGAAACCGGAGTGGTTTTGCTGATGCCCAGCAGATAGCAGAACATAAATCCGTAAAGCCCGAACGCCCCGAGGCAAAACAGCATGATGCGTTGCTTCCTGGTAACCGCCGCTTCTTTTATAAAACAACCCGTCAACCAAAAAGCCACTGCCGCAAACACGCACCGTATGGTAACACCCGTTAAAGCTCCCAACCACAAAGGCAATAAATACTTCAATCCGTTCATGTTCAGACCCGCCATGATACGGGATGCAACCATACTGAGATTGGCTTCCAGCTTTTTATCTTTCATGAGACTATCTACATTGAGTTCGAGGTAGTGAGAACGCATAGCACCGGGAAATGTTCGGAAACATACGGAACGTTATCCTAAACAATTCGCAACTTTGCAATGTTTTTAGGGAAACAGGAGACTGAAAAATGAAAGAAACAGAACCCAAACAAGCATCAACCCCCACCAAACAAGTGCTCGTATTCTCTACCCGCCTACGCCAGGATATCCAAACCGCTTGCCGGCAACTGGAAAACGGAGAAGGGCAAGAAGATGTTACAATCAATAAGGAAGTAAAGTCATGGTTAAACAAATAAATTGGTCGCCACTTGCCAAGGGGGAACTGAGGAGCCTGCTGTTATCCTCAGTGCAGAGGTTTGGAAACAAAGAACAGGGAAAGATTATATACTCATTCTTCCAGAATGCACTTCATCGCATTACTCTAAATCCTTTCATCGGACAAGCCACGGAAGTGGATAACATACGATATATCACTCCTTGTCCCGACTATACGCTATTCTACCGTCACAGTCTTCTGAAAATAGAAATACTCGTGCTTTGGGATAATAGCCATAAAGCCGGAAAGATAAAAAGCATTCCCACAGGGAAACAAGAAGAGGCGTCAAAACTCCTTTGATATTTTTTTAGTTTTGACACCTCATCCTATCAGAAACAACCGGTAATCAGACATTCATTAAATAGCGCTTGAAGTCTGCAAAATCTTTCGACATAGGCAGACTCTTCTTTTCGCCACGCATAAAGGCTTGCAACTTCTCCGGTATCTGTATCGCCTCACCGATAATATTCTCTACCGTATCTTTGAACTTGGCAGGATGAGCCGTTTCCAGGAAGACGCCCGTCTCACCCGGCTGCAAGCCCTCTTGCAATGCACGGAAACCGCATGCGCCATGAGGGTCGAGCAGGTAATGCTCATCTGTCCAAACGTTCTTCACGGTTTCGGCTATCTGTTCGTCCGTATAAGCAGCACCGCTTATCTCGGCAGAGATAGCTGCATGGCTACCGCCATAGAGGTCGAGCACACGGGCAAAGTTACTCGGATCGCCCACATCCATGGCATTGGCTATCGTAGCGACGCTGGGTCGCGGCGCATAAATACCCGTCTGCAAATATTGATAGAATATGTCGTTACGGTTGTTAGATGCTATGAAACGCTTTATCGGCAGTCCCATGCGTTTACCGAACAAACCGGCCGTTATATTACCGAAATTGCCGCTTGGCACACAGATTACGGCATTGGCAGCCTTACCCGCCCGCTTCAACTGCGCATAAGCATAAAAATAGTAGAAAGCCTGCGGCAGAAAACGCGCCACATTAATGGAGTTGGCGCTGGTAAGTTGCAAACGGCTGTTAAGCTCCTTGTCCATGAAAGCCGCTTTCACCAATGCCTGACAATCGTCGAACGTGCCGTCTACTTCAAGAGCCGTGATATTCTGTCCCAACGTAGTGAATTGCTTTTCCTGAATTTCACTGACCTTGCCCTTCGGATAGAGCACATAAACATGAATACCTTCTACGCCAAGGAAACCATTGGCAACGGCACTGCCCGTATCACCCGAGGTAGCAACCAATACATTAACCTGCTTCTTACCCTCTTTTCTGATAAAATAGCCCAACAGGCGCGCCATAAAACGGCCGCCTACATCCTTAAAGGCAAGTGTAGGGCCATGGAACAATTCGAGGGAATAGATATTTTCCGTCACTTTCACCAAAGGGACATCGAAGCTCAATGTATCGTACACAATCTGCTTCAATGTATCTGCGGGAACATCTTCCCCAAAGAAAGCATCCGCCACCCGATAAGCTATCTCCTGAAAGCCAAGCGTATCAATGCTGTCGTAGAATTCCTGCGGCAACGGTTTAATGGTAAAGGGCATGAAAAGTCCTTTGTCTGCGGCAAGCCCTTTCACTACCGCCTCTTCGAGGGTAACATCGGGAGCTTGTTTGTTGGTACTATAATATTGCATATTAAATTAAATATTAAAGAATTAATAATTAAAGGCTATGACGCTGCACCGAATAATAATCAGCATATTTGGGCATGTCATCTCATTATCCCTTCATAAATTCGTTTATAAACTCATCTTCTTTCATCAGACCGTAGCTGCCGCTGCAAGCCGCCACTTCATCAAAAGTCTGCACCTCGTCCGGCTCAATACCCGGATACCAAATAAAGAAAGGTACCGGTTCGTTGGTATGTGTACGCAGCTCGCAGGGAGTGGGATGATCGGGCAAAACGGCAATGGCGACAGGTTCTTCCCAATCTTTCACCGCTTCATAAATAGGACCTACGGCGCGGCTATCCAGATTTTCAATGGTCAGCATCTTCAAAGGAATGTCTCCTTCATGTCCCGCCTCATCGCTGGCCTCGATATGCAGGTAAACGAAATCATCCGTTTTCAGTGCGTTAAGAGCGGCAGCCACTTTATTCTCGTAATTGGTATCGTACAGTCCGGTCGCTCCTTCCACCGTCAGGCGGCGCAGTCCGGCATAATAGCCGATACCGTTAATCAAATCTACGGCAGAGATTACAGCGCCTTTCCTCACTTGAGGAAACTTATCCGAAAGTGTTTCCATCTGCGGACGATAACCCGGACTCCACGGCCAAATACTGTTAGCCGGGTCTTTGCCTTCGGTTGCACGCTTCCTATTGACGGGGTGTTCTTTCAGCAATTCTTGCGAACGCATGATTAAATCATTAATCAAGTCGGCGGTTTGTTGCGGAGTCAAATCGGCTTTTCCTTCGGGAACGGTGATACTTTCTGTACCTGCCATAGGCTTTACCAGCAACGGCCGATAAGGTTTCAGAGGGACATCATGCGGGGGAGTGCAGTCTATACGCTTGTCTCCGCCTTTTATTACCAACAAATGCCGGTATTGCACACCCGTATGGAAACGCACGCGCTCATTACCCAAATGTTCCTGCAGATATTTCACCAGCACATCGGCTTCTTCGGTCGTAATATGTCCCGCCGAATGGTTCTTGATAGCATCTCCTTCAATGCAGATAATATTACAGCGCATCGCCATTTCACCCGGCTTCAGGTCTACACCGATACTTGCCGCTTCCAACGGGCCGCGTCCCTCATATACTTTCGGCAGGTCATAGCCCAAAACGGACATATTGGCAACCTCACTGCCGGGATGAAATCCGTCGGCAACAGTTTTTAACCTGCCTACACGCCCCATCCGGGCAAGCTTATCCATATAGGGCGTTTTAGCTGCTTGCAACAAAGTCCTGCTTTCCAAAGACTTTACAGGCCAGTCGGCCATACCGTCACCTAATATAATAATGTGTTTCATACCCATGAATCTTGAAATCCAAGTACGAAGTTCGTACTTAATTAAACGTTCGCAATACTCATAATATCCGCAAATACTCCCGCTGCCGTTACACCGGCACCGGCACCGTAGCCTTGTATCATCATCGGATATTCCTTATAACGCTCTGTTGTCAGCAAGATAATATTGTTGCTGCCTTCCAGCCCATAGAACGGGTGATTGACACCCACTTCATGCAGTCCTACGGATGCCTTGCCGTTCTCCAGTCTGGCAACGAAACGCCAATGCTTGTTTTCCGCTTCCAACACCTTGCGGCGTGCTTCAAAGCCGGCGTCGAGGCTCGGCACTTTCTTCCAGAAGTCATCCAAAGAACCTTCGAAGAAATCATCGGGTACAAAGAGATTCTTTTCCACATCACTTTGCTCGATGCGATAACCGGCTTCACGTGCAAGGATTACCAGTTTGCGGATTACGTCCTTGCCGCTGAGGTCGATACGCGGATCGGGTTCGGAATAACGTTCCTCCTGAGCCATTTTAATGGTTCTGCTGAAAGGAATATCCGCGCTTATCTTGTTGAATATATAATTCAGCGTACCGCTCAGCACGGCTTCAATCTTCAGTATCTTGTCACCGCTATGAATAAGGTCGTTAATGGTATTGATAATAGGCAACCCCGCACCTACGTTCGTCTCAAACAGATATTTCACGCCGCGCTGGCGGGCTATCTGCTTCAGTTCCCGGTAGTTTTCATACTCCGAAGAAGCTGCAATCTTATTGGCGGCTACAACCGAAACGTTGTGCATCAAAAGGTCTTTATACAAGGAAGCCACTCCTGCGCTTGCCGTACAGTCCACGAATACGGAGTTAAAGATATTCATGCCGATAATCTCGTTACGAAGCGTATCCAGAGAGCTTTCCTTACCTTTTTCCGCCAATTCTTCGCGAAAGCGTCCCAAATCAAATCCCTCGCGGCTGAAGATTGCTTTGGAAGCATCGGCAATACCTACCACATTCAGTTGTAAGCCGTTCTCCTGCATCAATTTCTGACGCTGGCTGTGAATCTGTTCTATCAAACTGCCGCCTACCGTACCAACTCCGCAGATAAAGAGATTCAATACCTGATATTCCGACAGGAAGAAAGAGTCATGGATCACGTTCAAAGACTTGCGCAGCGACTTGCTGTCTACCACAAACGAAATATTCGTTTCCGAAGCGCCCTGTGCACAAGCTATCACATTGATACCGTTACGTCCCAGCGTACCGAACAGCTTACCGGCAATACCCGGCGTATGCTTCATATTCTCACCTACAATGGCTACCGTAGCCAAATCCTTCTCAGCCTGTATGGGTGAAATCTCTCCCATTTCAATCTCTTTGACAAACTCTTCGTTCAGAACTTCACAAGCCAGGTCGGCATCCGCATTACGCACACCGATGGAAGTAGAATTCTCCGAAGATGCCTGCGATACGAGAAACACGCTGATACCGTTCTTTGCCAAGGCCTTAAAGATACGGTAGTTCACACCAATCACACCTACCATGCCGAGTCCCTGCACCGTTATCAGACTTGTATCGTTGATAGACGAAATACCTTTAATGGCTTTACTTTGCGGATTGGAAACATCCTGCTTGATAACCGTTCCCGCTCCGTCGGGATTGAACGTGTTCTTTATTATAATAGGTATGTTCTTGTGGCAAACCGGATAGATGGTAGGCGGATACACTACCTTAGCGCCGAAGTTGCAAAGTTCGGTAGCTTCTACATAGCTCAGTTCATTAATGGTATAAGCCGTGGAAATCACACGCGGATCGGCGGTCATGAAACCGTCCACATCCGTCCAGATTTCCAGTGCATCGGCATCCAGCGCCGCAGCTATGATGGCAGCTGTATAGTCGGAACCTCCGCGACCGAGGTTGGTCACCTCGCCCGTAATCTTATCCGTAGAGATAAATCCCGGAACCAGCACCCGTCGGGGCATATCTTTGAATGTCTCGCGCACCAGGGAAGTAGTAAGCTCCGTATCCAAAACATGCTTGGAATGTTTCTTCTCCGTTTTGATGAACCGGCGCGAATCAAACCATTCCGCACCCGTCAGTTGCGCTGCAATAATGGATGAAAGGCGTTCGCCGTAGCTCACAATCGTATCGGATGTTTTCTGCGAGAGATCCTTTATCAGGTAAATCCCCTGGAAGATATCTTTCAGCTCATTAAGCAACTCCCCCACCCGGCGTTGCAGTGATACTTGCGCCTCACCTGCCGGAATTACTTCCTTTATCATTTCCACATGACGATAGACAATCTCACGAAACTCGTTTTCATAAGAGGAATCACCGGCAGCTGCCATTTTCGAAGTATTGATCAGCTTGTCCGTAATGCCGCCCAAGGCAGACACCACCACTATTAAAGGTTCGTTTATAGCCTCTACAATTCTCTTAACGCTTAAAATACTGCTCGCAGAACCTACGGATGTTCCGCCGAATTTTATTACTTTCATATCTTTTTATCGGATTGAAACGGTTGATACAATTGTCAAAACAAGCTGCTATGGCCCGTATAGACTTTAACTAAATAAGAAAAACTGCTGAAAAATTGGTGTAACACGTAGAAACACAAAATACTATCCCTAACCCCTAAGGGTCATGGTACACATGGATGTGACTGTATGTTGATAGTACTTGTTCATTCTCTCTTACTGCTATCGCTTATGATAAGTGTTGCAAAAGTAACAATAAAAACATTCAAACTATTACATTTTATGACTTTTTTGCGATAAAAATACAGATTCATTCTATAAAGGGAAGAAATATGTACATATTACGGCTACCATATTCACGCTTTTCCAAACAAAGAGATATAAATACTGGCATAGTTTTATAACACTTTGCTATTATTTTAGAGATATATTACTATCTTTGCATGGTAATTATGTAAGAATTGAGCGTATGTCCCCAAATAATACTTCCGTTTTGTTAATTTACACCGGTGGCACTATCGGCATGATAGAAAATGCGGAAACCGGAGCTTTGGAGAGCTTCAACTTCGAACATTTACAGAAGCATGTACCCGAGCTTCAGAATTTTACGTTCCGCATTGATACCTATCAGTTCGATCCGCCTATGGATTCTTCGGATATGGATCCGGATGCCTGGCGCAAACTCGTACGCATTATCAGCGACAACTACAATCAATATACGGGCTTTGTCATCCTTCACGGCACGGATACCATGGCCTACACCGCATCCGCTCTCAGTTTTATGCTCGAGGGCCTCAACAAGCCCGTCATTCTCACGGGTTCGCAGCTTCCTATCGGCGTGCTCCGTACCGACGGTAAAGAAAATCTGCTGACAAGTATCGAAATTGCCACTGCCCGGCATCCCAACGGCCGGCCTATCGTGCCGGAAGTATGTATCTTCTTTGAGAATCACTTGACACGCGGCAACCGTACCACCAAAATAAATGCGGAGAACTTCAATGCTTTCCGCTCGTACAATTACCCTGTACTTGCTTCTGCCGGCATACATATTAAATATAATAATGTGCAGATTCATACGGAGAACGTACAAAGAGAGTTGCAGCCACACTACCTGCTCGATACCAATATAGCCATATTGAAGCTCTTCCCCGGCATTCAGGAAAACGTGGTGGATGCCATTCTCGCCATAAAGGGACTGAAAGCTGTGGTGCTGGAAACTTACGGTTCGGGCAATGCTCCGCTGAAAGAGTGGTTTCTCCATCATCTGCACAATGCCTGCGAACAAGGCATTATCATTGTAAACGTTACCCAATGCAGCGCCGGTACGGTAGAAATGGAGCGTTATGAAACGGGATACCGTCTGATGCAGGCAGGCGTGGTGTGCGGATACGACAGCACAACAGAGTCCGCTGTAACCAAACTGATGTTCCTGTTAGGTCACAACTATCCCCCCGCAAAAGTACGCGACCTGATGAGCCGCCCTCTTGCAGGTGAGATTACGATATAGGAAGAGAGGTGCTTACGCCACTACGGGAGTCAAGGCCCCGGTAATCGAATCGATGATAAACCCGGAAACATGGACATCCTCCGGTATCAGCGGATGGTCAAGAATGGCTTTCACCGTTTCTCTTACGGACTTCTCCGTATCTCCGAAGCCATAAAGCCACGAATCGAAATCCACTCCGCAGAAACGTATCATATCTATCGTTTCCTGTTTGATGCCGCGCGCCTTCATGTGCTCTATCATCTGGGCGCTGCTCATGTGGCACGCACCGCAATCGGAATGTGCAATGACCATGACCTCTTTCACCCCCAACTCGTAGATAGCCACCATAAGGCTGCGTATAACGCTGCCGAAAGGATGCGAAATGATTCCGCCCGCATTCTTTATCATCTTTACATCACCGTTCTTTATGCCCAGAGCTGCCGGCAGCAATTCGGTCAGACGGGTGTCCATACAGGAAAGGATGGCGATTTTCTTATCGGGATATTTATTGGTGATATACTTCTCATATCCCTTATTCTCTACAAACTGCTTATTGTATTCAAGAATATCTTCTATCATAGTATAATCCCCGTTTTATATTTTTGAGAACAAATATAGAAAAAACTCTGTGACACACCGCCAGCCCTGAAACGAAAAATCGTACCTTTGGGCAATTATTCTAAAGGAAGTTCTTTTATGGCAAAAGAGAAAACGGTATATGTATGCAGCAATTGCGGGCAGGAATCGCCTAAATGGGTAGGCAAATGTCCGTCGTGCGGAGCGTGGAACACCTATGTAGAAGAGATTGTACGCAAGGAAACCGTAAACAAACGTCCGGTATCGGGCATGGAAACCGCCAAAGCAAAGCCCGTGACACTGGATGAAATCGCTGCCGATGACGAACCCCGTATCGACCTGCACGATGCGGAGCTGAACCGGGTATTGGGCGGCGGTCTGGTACAAGGCTCGCTGGTGCTGATAGGCGGCGAACCGGGTATCGGAAAGTCCACCCTGGTGCTGCAGACCATCCTCCGCATACCGGAGAAACGTATCCTCTACATATCCGGCGAAGAAAGCGCCCGGCAGCTGAAGCTGCGTGCCGACCGTCTGTCAGGCACATCCGCCGACTGCCTGATTGTCTGCGAAACCTCGTTGGAACAGATTTACGTCCACATAAAGAATACACGCCCCGATTTAGTCATAATAGACTCCATACAGACCATCTCCACAGAAACGCTCGAATCCTCTCCCGGCAGCATAGCCCAGGTGAGGGAATGCTCCGCCTCTATCCTGCGCTTCGCCAAAGAAACGCATACGGCGGTCATCCTCATCGGCCATATCAACAAGGAAGGAAGCATTGCCGGGCCTAAGGTACTGGAGCACATCGTGGACACCGTGCTCCAATTTGAAGGCGACCAACATTATATGTACCGCATCCTGCGCAGCATCAAAAACCGTTTCGGCAGCACTGCCGAGTTGGGCATCTATGAGATGAGACAGGACGGACTGCGGCAGGTAAGCAATCCTTCGGAACTGCTCCTCAGCCAAGACCATGAAGGAATGAGCGGCATAGCCATCGCTTCGGCCATAGAAGGCATACGACCGTTCCTGATAGAAACGCAGGCATTGGTGAGCAGTGCCGTTTACGGCAACCCGCAACGTTCCGCCACCGGCTTCGACATACGGAGAATGAACATGCTGTTGGCTGTACTGGAAAAGCGGGTCGGCTTCAAGCTTGCCCAAAAGGACGTCTTTCTCAACATTGCCGGCGGACTGAAAGTGAACGACCCCGCCATCGACCTGGCAGTTATCAGCGCCATTCTGTCCAGCAACATGGATACCGCCATAGAACCCGAAATCTGCATGGCGGGAGAAATAGGCCTGTCCGGCGAGATCCGCCCCGTAAACCGGATTGAGCAACGCATCGGCGAAGCGGAGAAGCTCGGTTTCAAACGGTTTATATTACCCAAATATAATCTGCAGGGACTGAACACGTCCAAATTGAAGATTGAGCTGATACCGGTAAGAAAGGTGGAAGAAGCCTTCCGGGCATTGTTCGGCTAAGTCCTCCATAGGATGAGTCCGCCGCAGGAGATACGGATTGATACACATTATATATAGATATAGATATAGAAAGAAACCCAATGATACAAGAATACCAATTGCGCGTGTTGCCTGAGGTTGCAGCCAACGAACAACGCATAAAAGAATACCTCATACAAGAGAAAGGAGTGAGCGCACGCGACATTACGGCTACGCGCATTCTGAAACGCAGCATTGATGCACGCCAGCGAACCATCTTCGTAAACCTGACCGTGCGTGCTTATCTCAACGAGTTGCCGAAAGAGAAGGAGTATCAGGAAACCGTCTATAACGATGTGTCGGACAAGCCGCAAGTTATCGTTGTGGGAGCCGGTCCCGGCGGACTGTTTGCCGCCTTGCGTCTGATAGAGCTGGGCTTGCGCCCCGTCATCGTGGAGCGCGGAAAGAATGTACGCGACCGCAAGAAAGACCTTGCCCTGATAGGAAGAGAACAGACCGTCAACCCGGAATCCAATTACAGTTTCGGAGAAGGCGGTGCAGGCGCCTATTCGGACGGCAAGCTCTATACCCGCAGTAAAAAACGGGGAAACGTAGACAAAATCCTGAACGTATTCTGCCAGCACGGCGCTTCATCTTCTATACTCGCAGACGCCCATCCCCATATCGGCACGGACAAACTGCCGCGGGTCATAGAAAACATGCGGAACACCATTATCGGTTGCGGCGGTGAAGTGCACTTTGAGACACGGATGGATGCTCTTATTATTGAAAACGATGAAGTGAAAGGCATCGAAACCGATACCGGCCGGACATTCCTTGGTCCTGTAATACTTGCTACCGGACACTCCGCACGCGATGTATACCGCTGGCTGGCAGCCAACGGAGTGGAAATAGAAGCCAAAGGCATCGCCGTAGGAGTACGTCTGGAACATCCCGCTTCCCTGATAGACCGGATACAATACCACAACCGCAACGGACGCGGCAAATACCTGCCCGCCGCCGAGTACAGCTTCGTTACCCAAGTGGACGGAAGAGGCGTGTACAGCTTCTGCATGTGTCCCGGCGGCTTTGTAGTTCCGGCAGCCAGCGGTCCCCAGCAAATCGTAGTCAACGGAATGAGCCCCAGCAACCGGGGGTCCCGGTGGAGCAATTCGGGAATGGTAGTGGAGCTGCGTCCGGAAGACTTGGAGAATAAGGAGTTAAGAATGATGAATGAAGAGCCGGCTTTCAACTCCCAACTCAACATGATGTATTTTCAGGAAGCTCTGGAACGCCTCTGCTGGCAACAGGGCAACATGAAGCAAACAGCCCCTGCGCAACGCATGACGGACTTTACCAGGAAAAAGCTCAGCTACGACCTGCCGGAAAGTTCATACGCCCCCGGACTGGTATCGTCGCCTCTGCACTTCTGGATGCCGCCGTTCATTGCCGACCGGCTGAGCAAAGGTTTCCAGCAATTCGGGAAATACAGCCACGGTTTCCTCACCAACGAAGCTGCCATGATTGGCGTTGAAACCCGTACATCGGCTCCGGTGCGCATTGTCAGAGACAAAGACACCTTGCAGCATATCCGTTTGAAAGGACTGTTTCCCTGTGGAGAAGGAGCCGGATATGCAGGCGGCATCGTGTCGGCAGGTATCGACGGAGAACGGTGTGCGGAAGCCGCAGGCCGGCTCTTGCTGCAATGAGAGCAACAGAGTTCCGCATGCAGGTGAAATTCATTTCCTCGCATTGCAAGGATGATACAAAAATAATCCGTACTTTTGCGGGCAAACCTATACCGTTATGACAGCTCCCGAAATAGCAATCGTCGCTCCCAACACATTGACCTCTTTGGGATTGCAGAACCTTCTGGAAGAGATTATCCCGATGGCTACCATCCGTGTGTTCCGCTCCTTCGCCGAACTCATGGATGATACGCCCGACATGTATGCCCATTATTTCATCTCTTCCCAAATATATTTCGAGCATACCTCATTCTTCCTGCCCCGAAAGCCCAAGACCATCGTACTGGCAGGCGGCGACAACCAGCCTCAGCTATCGGGCGTACCGACCCTGAACATCTATCAGGACGAGAAAGGCCTCGTAAAAGACATTCTGCAGCTTCATCGGTACGGACACCAGCACGGACACCCCGACAAGCAACCGGACGGTCTCCGCTCCGCCATGCCGCCTCATGCCGCCGGCAACGCCGATGCCCACGAACTTTCCGCCCGCGAGATAGAAGTGCTGGTGCTCATCACCAAAGGACTTATCAACAAGGAGATTGCCGACAAACTGAACATCAGCCTCACCACCGTCATCACCCACCGCAAGAACATTGTGGAGAAACTGGGTATCAAGTCCGTATCGGGACTGACAATCTATGCCGTGATGCACGGCTACATCGATGCCGACAGGATATAAACCGGATGGCAATGCCTCTGCCGCCCCGCATCTCCCGGCATCATAATCCTCATAAATTAGGATTGCACGAGCTGGAGATTTCGCGTTACTTTGCAAGCGAAACAAAACCAGTTATGAAACAATATAAGATTATTCCCCTGATTCTGACGTTCCTCACTGCCGGTAATGTGTCGGCAGCAGATTTGGACACCTTGAAAGTAGTAGACGTGGAAGAAGTCCTCGTCATCGCAGCCCCCAAAGAAAACCGCAAGCTGCGCGAACAGCCCACAGCCGTCACCCTGCTTTCGCAGCAGGACATGCAGGCGGCACAGGTGAACTCCATCAAGAACCTGACCGGACTCGTTCCCAACATGTTCATCCCCGACTACGGTTCGCGCCTTACTTCCGCCGTCTATATCCGCGGTATCGGTTCGCGCATCAACACGCCGTCCGTGGGACTGTATGTGGACAATATCCCCTACATCGACAAGTCCGCTTTCGACTTCGACTACTCCGACATCGAACGCATCGACGTACTGCGCGGCCCGCAAGGAACGCTGTACGGACGCAATGCGATGGGCGGACTGATTAAGATTCACACCAAATCGCCTTTCTCCTATCAGGGCACGGACTTGCGCATCGGCGCAGGCACGCACAATGCCTACAACACTTCGCTGACGCATTACCACCGGGTGTCCGAGCGTTTCGCTTTCTCTACCGGCGGCTTCTATGACTACGAAGGCGGCTTCTTCCGTAACGCAGCGCTGGAGAATAAGAAGACAGACAAGAGCCAATCGGCCGGCGGACGCTTCCGCGGCATCTACCTGCCTTCCGAGAACTGGAAAGCAGACCTGAACGTGAGCTACGAATACAGCGACCAGGGCGGCTATCCGTACTATTATACCGGCAGCGTCAACCCCGCCGCCCAAAGAGAAGAGATGAAATCCTATATCGGCACAATCTCCAACAACCGCGAAAGCAGCTACTACCGTAACCTGCTGAATACAGGGCTGAACCTCGAATATCAGGCGCAGCGCTTCACCCTGAGCGCCGTAACGGGCTATCAGTTCCTGAAAGACCGCATGTTCATCGACCAGGATTTTACGGCGAAAGACATCTATACGCTGGAACAGAAGCAACGCATCCATACCCTGAGCGAAGAGATTGTGATGAAAAGCAAAGGCAGCAGCCGCTGGCAATGGGCTACGGGCATCTTCGGCTTCTACCAGTGGCTGAAAACCGACGCTCCGGTGACCTTCAGGGAAGACGGCATGGGAATGCTGGGGCAGATACTGGGCAGTGTAATCCCGTCCAAAATAGAAGTTCCCCTGCCCATGCCCGGTATGGGAATCAATATCCTGCCGTCCTTGCGGCCCGGCAACAGCAATCTGCTCATCAACGGTAATTTCGACACACCGCTTCTCAACGGAGCGTTGTTCCACCAGTCTACTTTCCGGGACCTGTTCGGCCTTACGGGATTATCTTTCACCGCCGGTCTGCGCCTGGATTATGAGAAGATGAAGATGACCTACGACTCCGGCACTGCAATGGACTATACGGTAGGTATCAAAGGAGAAATGGTGCGGGGCGGGCAGGTTATCAAAGAAATACCGATGATGCCCGAAACGGCGCTCACCGTACAGTCGCGCTACCACGGTTCCATCGACAAGGACTACCTGCAACTGCTGCCGAAGTTTGCCCTTCAATATGACTTCAAGAACAATCGGGGCAACGTCTATGCAACCGTGAGCAAGGGCTACCGTTCGGGCGGATACAACATCCAGATGTTTTCCGACCTGTTGCAGTCCAGCCTGAAAAACGACATGATGCGGCAGACAAAAGAGGAGATTCTAAAAGCCGTAGAGGGTTCTCCCAGCGCATCCTACAAAGACCTTATCAACGAAATGTTCCCCGACGCAGGCGAGAATCCCGACGCCCGCTCCGCCACCGAATACAAACCGGAGCAAACCTGGAACTACGAAATCGGAACTCACCTGAATCTTTTCAATAACCGTCTGCGTACCGATGCCGCACTCTTCTGGCTGGAGACGCGCGACCAGCAAATCTCACGCTTTGCAGGAGCAAGCGGCTTGGGACGCGAAACGGTGAATGCAGGCAAAAGCCGCAGCCTCGGCGCCGAACTGTCCCTGGCTGCCGCCATCACTGCCGACTTCACGCTGAACACCAGCTACGGCTATACGTATGCCACCTTTAAGGACTACGTAACCAATGCCCGCGTCAACGGACAGCTTCAGGAAATCAGCTACAACGGCAACTACGTGCCTTTCGTTCCCAAACACACGCTGACCGTAGGCGGACAGTACATTTTCCGCATCAACCCGGGATATTGGTTGGAGCGCATTCAGTTGAATGCCGGATACACCGGTGCGGGACGTGTGTACTGGACGGAAGAGAACACCGTCAGCCAATCATTCTACGGCACACTGAACGGACGCATCAGTTTCCAGAAAGGCCGCGGACAGATAGACTTCTGGGTGCGCAATGCACTGGACAAGGATTACGCCGCCTTCTATTTCGAAAGCATGGGCAACGGATTTATGCAGAAAGGACGTCCCATCCAGGCCGGAATAGAACTGCGTTGCAGATTTTAGCAAACAGAGTTTGCCGACTTTTACAAGCAGGTAAATCAGAATTGTAAGCCTCTTAATATAAACCGGTTTCGTGTACCAAAGTAATACCCGCTTTGGTACACGAAATACCAACCGTTGGTACGGGAGCTACCAAGCATTGGTACGTGAAGTACCACACTATGGTACGCGGACTACCAAGCGTTGGTACACGGAGTACCAACTGCCGGTAGCCGAAGTACCTCCCTTTGGAACACGAAGTACCGCCAGCCGGTACCGGCAAATAACCTATTCGTTGATTGCCCCGCAATGCGGGCAAACCCCTTTCGCCCCTATTTTCTGTCCGCAATTGCCGCAGCGATAGCGGGATGCTGCCAATGACGAACGCAGTTTCCTGAAGAACACCCACACAAATACGGCTATAAACAGATAACCGATGTATATATGGGTAGTCAGTATAAAGAAGAAATAACAGAAAATGCAACAGGAAGCCAGCCCCAACAGATAGAACACAGCCGCTTCCGGACTCAGTTGGCGGAACAAATCGTCGAGCACCGCCAGCAGTACGATGACAAACAGCCAAAGGCTCATCAGGAAAACGGATAGCACGAACGGCACTTTAAACGGCGAGAGTGTGGGGTTGAAATAAAAATGCTGCCACGTCTCCGGCACAAACACCTGCATCGACTCGTATACCGTGGCACTAAACGCCAGCAACAGACACAGCAACAACGGATATACACTGTCTATATCATTGAAGTAGACCATTTGCAACTGCTTCCGCCTGAACGCGCGAAACAGCCATGCCGCCACAAACAGCGCAAAAATAACGATGAAATAGGAAGCATGCGTATCGCTGAACAGGTAAATGGCCTGCGAGATACTGTCCGTAGGTACAAACGCCCGGATCATGTCCTTTTCCCGAAGCCAGCCCTGCACTTCCTGAGAATGGGCGAGCTTGACCCATACGCTGTCCACACTGTCCGTCGGGTGGATGGCAAACTCCGCCACTACCACCCTGTCTCCCTTGTACAGTGTATTATAGCAGTCCTTTACAGGCAGGCAGGCTATCGTCACCGAATCTTCCTGCACTTCCAGATTCGTGTTCCACGTATAGTGACGCTCGTACAGATAAGTCAGCGAATCGCGGGTCTTTGCCCCCAGTTTCCCGTCTTCCAGGTCCGGACGGGGATAATGGCAAGAAGAACCGAGAATAAGTATAAGGTATGAGGCATAAGGTATAAAGAGCGGGACGCACGTTGTACGGTGGCGCTGTGTTTACGGCTGTTTATGTTTGTTTCTTCTTTCTTCATATTATATACTTTGGGCATTCATTCTCAATCATCTTCACTATCCGTTATGCGTATTCCCCCATACCTTATACTTCATTCTTTATACCGTATGCTTTATACGTAAGCTCCATCCTTGGCTTTTAACTGCTGACTTTCATTTGGCAGTTCTTGCAGTCGAAAGTGAGGCGGAAACGTTTGCCGTCTGTTCCTACCAGGTAGTAGGGTTCCCGGTACGGGGAATGTCCCTTTTGATACGTAGGACACCAGCCCATGCTGTAACGCAGGCAATGTTTGCAGAACATGAGTACGGCTTCGGGTACGGCCTGCTTCTCGTATGCCGGTTCCACGGAAGCTACTCCGTGAGCCTGATAAAAGCTGCGGGCGGCGGTATTCATCACATTGCCCAGATAGGTCAGGGATGTTGCCGGGAAACGGTGGCGGGTGGGTTTCCACACGTGCAACTCACGACGGTAAGTAATGCGGCGGGCGGCAGTCAGCTTGTCTATCGCCTGGCGACGCCAGTCGGCTATCACCGAGGCGGGTATGAACCAGTTCTGCGACAGGTTGATTGCAATGGCGGGAGCTGTTGTTGCCGAGGGGCTGTCCGTGCCGCCGAGAGGCATGACCTCGAAAGGAGTATTCCCCAATTTGCCGAGTTGGGTGCGCAGGTTCTCCGGTTGCGGAGTACGCGCAAGTTCTTTTGGATAGGGGAAAGACAAGGTTATGCGGTTGCCGTCTTCGTCCGCCGCTGTCAGGGCAAAGCCCGAAGGGGTATCTGCCAGCTCCCATCCAACGCCGATTTTACGTTCGGCGGACTTGCGGGCAAGGATGCGCTCAAATTCCTGGTCGAAATTGCGGAAAAGACGGGTGCGCGGTTTGATACGGGGCACATCGCCTGCCGGATACAACTTGTTGCCATCCACCCGATTGATACGGAAACCTTGCAAACGGCCCTGTTCATCGAGAAAGCAGACACCGTCTCCGTTATGGAAAGGTTTCACTCCGGCAACGGTAAGGTAATTGCCGCGCTGCTCTTTCATCGTACCCATCTCCTCGCCCAGGGA
>OHBG01000323.1_pt1 | contig 25960 bp, 19 predicted proteins | sample 1577351 | NCBI WGS metagenome assembly OHBG01 (sample SAMEA3879596, study PRJEB24766) | human gut metagenome | biome: human-associated habitat; feature: feces | place: USA | collected 1985/1987 | reverse complement strand
ACTATATATTTAAATAAAGATCAATCATTTTTGCTCTGAAAGAATCAAATGAATAAATAACATTTTCCTTTATCTTCTCTTTATGAGAGAACAAAATATTGTTCAAAATCTTTTCAGCTAAAACATCGATTGGAAATGCGATACCCTGCTTGTAATAATGAATATCCACCCGATTCTCCTTTTCAACCATCTCGCTTAGGCCTAAAGCATTAGTAGTTATCACATTTAAACCATGCAAAAGCATCTCAATAATAGCATAACTACACTGCTCATTTAAAGATGGTAGAACCCCAACATCCGCAATCTCATAGAACCTACACAAGAGCTTCTGAGACAGTTTACCTGTCAATATCACATGATCCCATATATTTATAATTTCACGGTACACAATATCATAATTCCCATCACCTATTATAACCAAATAGGAATCAGGTACACTCTTAAGAACACGCTTAAAGGCCGCTATCAAAAAAGTAATTCCTTTATTCTCCTCTATTCTACCCACATAAAGAATAATCTTATTTTTAGATTTAAACAAAAATTCACATGGTTTGTCATCATCTATCATTTTAATAGCATTATATATTAGTACCACCTTCTTAGGAGAAATTTCATAGTCTTCCTTTAATAACCTAGAAGTAAATTCAGACAAACAAATTACACAATCTACAATATCACAAAAAACGCGCTCTTTAATATATTCTTCATATATATCTTGCTCAAATTTACTCCTTACCTTTTTAGATAGAATAGAACGATAATACTCCACATTACCATTTAATAATGTTCCCCATCTCAAGTAATGAACAGTCAAAATATGACGACTATTGGATACCCTACTCTTTATAAATACAGCCAAGTTATAATCAGAAAAGTAATTATAATGAAATACATTATATTCATCATAATTTAAATAACTCAAAATTATATAACCAACTGATTGATATATTTTTTCCTCTTTTACATACACTTTTGGATGAACATATGGTATGTTTATAAAACGTATACCATTTTTATATCCAACAGTTACCTCAGATACAGTTGAGCCCCAATTAACCAATGTTATCAAACAGCCTACCCCACCCTTAAAGACTTCAAGCAACTGACGAATATATGTATTTACGCCGTATTGCGCATTACTATTATTTATTACATAAAGATGTTTCATACCTAACATTACAATCATCTTTCAACATATAACATAACCCCTCTCTTAATAAAGGATTAGACATACTACGCCTTATAATATCCTCAGTATAAATTTCTTCATAAAAGAGCCTATTCTTCTCAATTACGGATTGCAAATCACTCAAATACATTGAATCGAAAAATACAGCTAACCCATTATTTATACAAAAATTTACATAAAACAATATACCCTTAAGTCCTGTTCCAAAAGACAGATTCTTTATACGACGTATATCACGCTCCATTATCTTCTCATTAACATCATGTAGTACATAAAGCAAGTCTCCTTCTACAAATTTCTGCTGATGCAAATATATAATCCCCCACGCAATCCCAACCAATCCTCTATTCCAAGTTATAGAAAAATCCATTGATAGCTCCTCAAAAACCTCATCCAATAATTCACCAGCAAATTCCTCATATAAAGGGTTTTGTATATAACGGCTATAATGAAAGAAAAACAAGACAAGTCCCATCTTGCCATCAAAAAGTCCCAAACTTGGAAGGAATCTTCCATGAAGCATATAGTATTGAGCTATTTGTTGTAGTTGTGAATCCATATCTTTATTAGATTTGTTTGCAAGGTATGTCCACTTTACTTCATATCCAAATATTATCAGAAAAAATGTACCGAACGTAGCCTTTTTTTATACCGAACGTCATATACCTATAGAAATAATCCTTATAAACAGAAATATATCTAAAAAACTGATACCTTTGTCTCTGACAAATAATCCTTTTTAACCACACAAGCATGAAAAACACAATACCAATCTTCTTTGCAATCAATGAAGAATACATTGACCATTGCTTTACCTCTATAGTATCTATTCTTGAGAATAATAGATCTTTGAATATAAGCATATACATTCTGACAGATTGTATTTCGTTAGAAAGCAAAGAGCTCCTTCAGGAAATAGAAAATGTATTTACCTGTGTAACTATCCAATGGGAGATAATAGATTCAGAATCATTCAAGCAACTCAAGAAAAAAGGAGGATACATCACCGAACACACTCTTTATCGTTATGCCATCGCAGATCTTTTTCCCAATCTGGATAAAGCCCTATACCTGGATGCAGATTTAGTAATCAATGGCAGCATAGAGCCATTGTGGGAACTGGATTTGGAAGGTTATTATTGTGCAGGAGTGGATGATATCTTTATAAGACGAATCAATTATAGAAAGATACTGGAACTAACAGAAAAGGATGTATACATCAATGCAGGCGTACTGCTGTTGAATCTGAAAGACCTTAGAAAAGATAAAATACAGGAAAAGCTATTGCAACACACATCAATCTATATAAACCGGGATCGATATCAGGATCAAGATGCGATTAACTGTATATGTAAAGGCAAAATAAAGCTAATTCCCAATATCTATAATTTCACTACCAGTGAAACTTTGCATACCCCTGAAATGTTATCCGGCATCATCATCATTCATTATACCGGAAGTATAAAGCCATGGCATCAAGAGTACACTTGGCAAGTATTAAAAGAGCTATATTGCAAATACAATAGTTCTATGAACAAAATCAAAGATCGACTTTTATCAAGGTGGATGGAACGAACGATTGAGCTTTTTCAATTAAGCCAAAAAACGAACGATACAGAATTAGAGAAGGCAGCAGATCATTTACTAAACAAGATAATAGACCACTGCTCTCTGGCTGTTCCTATCACTTACGAGAATGGGTTATGTGGCATTGGAGCGGGAATCGAATATTTACTGCAAAAGAAACTGGTCGAAGGCAATAGTGATGAAATACTACATCAAATAGACTCCGCTGTATATTCAGTCATTGAACAAAAGTCTTTGACTGACCTCGGATTAAGAAAGGGAGTTTCGGGCTTAGCTTACTATTTCTATTTACGTCTATGTGCAAGAGAAAACTTCAACACTCCCACAGCTTTAAAAATAAAAGAATATCTCTTTCACCTGATAAATTGGATAGCAGAGTTGCTTCCGGATACAAATAATCGGCTTGTATTATGCGAAGTTTACCTGGTTCTTAGCCTGTTACACGAGCTAAACATCCCTCAAGCACCAATAGAGACATTAATGCGCAATAGCCTGTCCCAAATAACAGGCTATTAGTTCCACAGCTACTAATACTTATATAAAAATCAGAAATCTATCAGTGTCAGGCCATATTCATTATTTCAGCTTCACTACAATCAACGCAGGATTCAATTCTTCTTTTAAAGGTTGAGTTCTGACAGAAATCAAATAATTGCCATCTTGGGAAATATACTCCGGGAAAAAAGTATCACCCTCCAGATAAGGAGGAAGCTCACCTGTAGGTTCACCAAAATAATCCATCTCTTTTTTTGATAATTTTAGTTCGAAAAGATCCGCCTTATGATTTGCCTTATCATAGAATGCAGTTAAGTAATATTGCTTCTTCTGATCTATGTCTACTGTAATAGCCCCTAAGACTAATCCATCAGCAGTCATACTGAACAAAGGAACGTATGGCATGTATAAAAACAATTCTTCGTCCGGATTTTCCAAAGAGTAGCGCAATCTATCGTTAGATCTCAGCTTTCCCCAGTCGATTATATATTCGGGAGAAAGAGAATGCTTTACCGTATCCACAGAGAAAATAGTGTCATTAAGCAACTGCTTAAAGTACAACTTATCATATAAAGATGAAAATTGGGCTTCATGAGGGAAGAAACAAACTTTTTTTGCCTGATAGTTTTGTTGATATGGAATAGCCCCCCTCTTTTCATCCCGTCGATAGAACACAAGACGTTCTTTTTCATCTCCTCCACTCTGAGCTTTAAAGCCTATAAAGTTCTTGTCCGACATTGGATAAATGGCAGAAAACATGTCTGGAAGCGCCTGATAAGATTCAATAAACTTCCCATTCAAGGAGTAAACATTAACTTTATTATTTAAGTCTGTAATCAAAACACGATTGTTTATATAAAGCAAATTCATCAACATTGTATATTCCTCCGGACCACTTCCTTTCTGAGCTATATCACAAACAAATTTTCCGGAATGAGAAAAAAGAGAGCACTTCTTACCATATCCTATGATAAAATACTGATCGGTCATTATTAACTGGCTCACGTATGGAATCAGTAACGAATCATTCGTTTCTAATTGCACAACCTCTACACTTTCCGCAATATCATATACAGATTTCTCCACCGGATTTTCGATAGCATCGGCTAAGTCTATTATAGGATAAAGACTATTCTCTTTCTTACTACACGAATAAAAGAGAAATGTACTTAAACAAAAAAATAAAAGTGATTTCATAATACCGAGAACTTTAAATGATTAATAATGATAATATATCAAAATGGGATTATCTCCAGGTTTATTACTCCTTAATGTTTCATCACTATTTGCATCGATATACCCCGACTTTCGCAATTGCTCTATTTCGCCAGAATTAATACTCGAAACATATACCCTTTGAAGAGGAAACGAATACTGGAAACGGATTGGGATATCACCTTTCAAATGATTTACATAGCCTCCTGAAATACCATTAGGAGGATAATTGACTCCTTGAAGAACCTTATTTTTTATATCATATCGCATAAAACATAAGGTCGGGCACGGATGTGGAGCCTTTGGATGATAACAACATAAATAGAGACTGGAGTCTGTTTCTATGGCCAAAGAGTTGCCGCTGACCCCAATTCCTTGAACATGATCTATTTTATCGCGTGTATTACCATTAAACAAACGATACACCGGAAAAATAGAATCGACAGTTACCTTATACAAAGTGGTATAAGGCTGAACAATTGGGCTACCACTTCCCCCATTATTCCAAACCAACATACTCCCATCTGATTGATAAGTGAAACTATAATAGCTAACCTTACACAAACCCAAAGTGTCAGACGGAACAAAATAATTCAACTGATGTACCATTTCCCCCTTTTCTGAAAATACGGCTCCGCCAAAATAATTCTTATCAGTCAATGGCATACACCATGGTGAAAAAGCAGCCAGGAATTTTTCATTCAGTCGATGTACATATTGAGAATGATATGGCATATTATACAATTCAGCAATATTTCCTTGATAGTTACCATCATAATCATAGACTTCTGTAGTGCCCTCTGAACCGCCTTCCTGATTCAGATAAAGCAATTCCTTGAATTCATCAACTCCAATCCATAATTTTAAAGACGAATAATCGTTGGATATAATCTTCTTTATAAGCTTTCCTTTCCTATCGTATTTAAAAACTCCCGCATCACTACCGGCCAATACGAAAATATAATCTTTAGTTACCGCCATACTGAGTATACTGGCACGAACCGGCAATTTCACAAAATTATCCAACTGGACATACGAAATGCTATCTACCAATTCCTTCACTGAGATGGAGTCCTCTCTATCTAAAACACTGGTCATCTCAACAATCGGACAATCAGATGGCACCTGAGCTAACAAATCAATCTTCTCTGAACGGGAAGAAGAGCAACCGATCAGATGCGTCAATATACCCAAATACAAGGCCAATCGAACTTTATTCATACCAATTTATATTTAAAACAACAATCCAACATTCTATATTTCGACAAACAGACAAAGCTATTTTTTCAAATGAGCTATTATAAGAACCGGATTATCATCTTCTCGCACGCGCTGCATCAGGTTCAGTATTTGCGGAGCCACAGTCCGTCCGGCAGACTGTTCCTCTTCTATAAATTCTTCCAACTTATAAGGCCAGATGGTAGCTAAAAGCTTTTCATTACACGCTCCCCAAGAAGGAGAGAAGGTCTTCATACCACCCAGATCATCTACAAACTGCTTCACGGCAAACGTCTCACCCGTACGTTTATTGTAAATGGCTGTTAATGGAGGAGCCTCAGGCAGTTTACGCAGCTCCCTGAATGGCATGCATTCATAGACAGATAAAAAAACAAAACGCTCTGTTTCAAAAACACCGGATACTATATATTTGTGATCCAGCAGTTTTATCATTTTTGCGTTTTCCAAATTACCCGATTCCCAACATTTAAAAGCTTCAGACAACAATCCATCTTCATATAGATACTGGGTAGGAAACCGTAATTCTTCATCCAACTCCACCACCCAACGAGGTATCAGGGAAGTGGGGGCAACAGTAAAAACTGTATCCGTATAAAAATTATAAAATAAGGTCGTATCTTTATAGTAACTCGTATACTTCACACTCTCCATGGACGGAGCGATCCCTTTCCTGTTCCACGGCATCATACTGCGTTTGGCTACAAACTCGTAATCCGTATTTATGAAATAAACCGTATCCGGAGAATTATAAAACATCAGGTTTTCTCCTGCCGGAGCAAAGCAGACCTTATTGACCATACGCCCAACCGGCGCAGTGTCCATTGTTTTCTGGGCATACCAGCTTAGCTCTTTCCCCGTACACTTCCCCCGGTCATCATATTCTATTATTTTAGAGGCATTCCCATAGAAATGATTATTCAAATACACTATATCAGCCACATGCACATAGATATCTTCACAAGCCCCTTGACCCTGGCTCCCAATACGGAACAAGAACTGCCCATTCCAATCAAAACAATAGTTTGAGTAAAATATGTATTGGGGAGAAAAGGTCAAACGCTGATAATTACCTAACATACAATTAAGATTCGTTTCCAAAGGAATATAACTGACACTATCCACCAGCTCCGAAAGCATCATTTCTTCCCGAACATTCTTTATCGCAGTTGACAAATGAATAATATTATCCCGAACAACAGGATTAGGATCCACTGTTTTTTTGTTACTACAAGCCGTGAAGCCCAATACCATAACACCCAGTATCAATATCATTCGCATAAAAAATTCCATATCCACCTATTCTTTAAATTAGCAATTACAAGAACCGGATTTTGCTCCTCATCCAGTGAATCGGTAAGCATAACCAAACGCTCACTCACAATTCCTCCCTTTTCTTTCTTCTCTTGAATATATTCCTTCAACTCAAACGGCCAAACCGAAGAAAAAAACTTTAGATTCAAAATAATAATTCTTCTATTTTAAAGTTGCAATCATCAAAATCGGATTGCTATCCTCAGTCGCACTTTCCAAAACTCGGATTAGCTCCTTTTTCTTGGATTCATCTATTACAGTAGATGATTTTATTTGATTCAAATCAACCCTATTTCCATCATTGCCAAGATATAATACATCTGCCCAGTATTTACCAGAAGAGCGAAAATCTATAATAAAATCGCCGCCACATAGATCATTGCTTAGGACAAACGGACATTCCATTCGACGAAAAGGAATACTAAACCAAGGCACATCACGCTCGGTTATCTCTCCTTGTTGTTTTTGCAACCTTACATTCTTTTCTTGTTTATTGTAACAATATATATATACCTCCTCTCCTTTACTGCCTACCAAATAAATATTTTCTTTAGTAGAGTAGTAAGAGTGTATCGAAAAATAATCAAAAGCTTTCCTGTCACGAAACCATAAATGTGTATATTCGTAATCTCCTTTTTCTTCGTCTACAAAAATGGCATACTGAGGCACTAATTCCTCTTTAATACTGTCATAACTATAAATTGTATCAGTGTCAGGAAACTTAAGAGTTAGTTGATTATTATATGTATCTATGTTAGTAGAAGATTCCAGCCAATAATTAAACATATAATTCATCTGGATACGATTCTCTATAATTTGATCTTCTTTACCTATATGTACTGGGTTTTTAAATATCTTTTTTTTCTTGTAAGAACTATCAACCAAGGCAAGAGACCATAACGAATCTTTAGGTATTTCTCGGTATAAAGGTAAATTTTGAAGAATAAAAAAGTGATTATTGTATATCATAAATTGATTAAAAATAGAACCGAACATAGTTTCTACTATTGTTCTGGTAGGCTGCCTCTTGAAATTACCATCAAAATCATATACGAAAATGCCTCTTGATGCAGATACAATATAGATTTCTCTATGTTTCTCATCTATAAAAAAATCAGATAATTGAATAAATTCGCCAGGCCCTTGACCTATTTTTCCGACTTTATTCAGAAATTTCCCGGAACGGGAAAAACGGCAAATACATTTATCTTTATAATGGTGTACCCATATATCGTTCTCGGTTATTTGAAGATGATAGATTTCCCCCAATAGAGATTCATCCGTCACTTCTAACGGTACTATATCGACCTTTGAGGCAGCCTCACTCAAAAGAAGTGAAGGTACAGTCGATACATCCTCAGAAAGATTAATGACAGGTATTCCTGACTTGGATATAGGTTCTTGCTTCTTATTGGAACTGCATCCCAATAATACAAATACACCGATCAATAATAAGAACATGTGTTTCATAGCCACAATCGAATTAAGATTTATTGTTTGTGCATAAGGATCCCACTTGCCCCATATCAGAAACGAGTATCTCCCTGCATGATACTTTCACGGCTACAATATACTGCATTTTCGTAGTATATAAAACTTTTTGGTATTTTTCTTCTATATATTCTTCTAAAGACTAAACTTGGATCGTGTCACTTTTTGCCATAAGGGTCCTTTTGAGTATAGCCACTTTACGAGTGCTAATCCTATATATTTTATTATTATCCATCTTTACATGATATACTCCATCCAGACATACAAGATCCGTAACATGTTCTATATTTACTATTATTCCCCTATTTATCAGAAGAAAATTTGCAGGCAATTTTTCCAGAACATCATGCAAACTTATTAAAAACAGAATACTACCTCTTCCTTCTATTTGTATCATACAATAAGGCTTGCCATATTCCACGGCAATCAAATCCTGATACAAACAATCCCCATACGATTTCTTATATGAAAACGTTATCTTACCTTCTCCAAACTCGATTTTATCCATGACTAACCGTTTTAAATTATATAACTCAAAAGAGACCTCCCTCCTTGGTTCAAAGTTAAATCATGTTGAGCCAATTCGCAAATTATCTACCCGGACAAATAAACGGGGGAAATGTCACATAAGCCACTATGTATAAGCATAATAAGCGTACCATTAACCCCAAGTACCCAGACAGCGGCAAATCGTTTGTATTGACTAAAATCCATTTCTCAGTGCAATATCAGTCTCTATCCACTAAGAAATCTCACAAAGAATTACCAATTTTCCATTCAAATTACTGCCCCCAACAAACAATATCTAATTGATACGTGTACATTTCTCAAACCTAATAAAGGGTCTTAATGATGTACTACATCACCAATGTATGTAAATAACATATTTCACAAGTCTAAATAGAGAATCAAGATTTTATATGACAAAGATTCGGCCTACCAATAGCCAGTTCATAATTAGAGGGTGAAGGACAGAACCATTGATAAATACAACTACAACAAGGTTCTTGGTTACGAATACGAAGCCAGGAATGCCCCTCTATCATTTCACGATATATCATAGAGTGAACTCTTTCATCACCAATTTTCCCTATATAAGGGAAATTTGGATTTGCATATATATCCCCTGTAGGCAATACGGTCAAACGTCCAAAATCGTTTCGATTCACTTTTTGGTTCACATATACTTCCCGTTTAATTAATCCCATACCTTGTATATCCGCTTCATCCATGAAAACCACATCTTGAAAAAACGAAAGATTATCTCCGGTAAACACAGGCTTCATCTCAGCAAGCGCCAGACCATTCTCCTCAATAAATGTTTCAGCAATATAATATTCTTCCTCTGAAGTTATTAAAAACAGCCAATGAACTAATGGCAATTGTCGTGACCAAACAAGCGTCTTTTCAAGGAAATCTCTCTTTAGTTCCCTTACCGGAATCACCCAAAAGAAAGATTTGAACGAGTCATTTACCAAAGAGATATATTCCTCTTTAAATAGGTCGTATTTATAATATAAATTCACCGCTAAAGCTTTACTAAGAAGTACATTAATTACCCGATGAAACCCGGAATGTGCAAGTACATCTCCGCCTAATAAGTTTATTTGGCTGACCTGAAAATCATTAATAGTTTTCAACCAATAAATCAGACGTTCCGTATCAATCTCTAACTTCTTATTATAATAAGAGGGAATCTGTTGATAGACAGGAAAATCATCATTATTATTATCCATACCATTCAGATAAATATAAATTTCTTCCAAGTAATTCATAATCTGTCCATCTATCTCAAAAGCATTAACTTTCTTCAAACGTTCAAAATCTCGTTGATTGTTAATAACCGGATGAAAAACGGCAGGAGCCACCTCATTTGCCGAACCGGGCAAAATATCACCATTAAAGCCGGCACGCAATTCCTCTACAAACCGGTTTATTGACTTATTTTCCAACTGGCTGGGTAGTATCTCTATGCACTTTTGTTCTTTAAGTTTTTCTACAATAGGACTCAACGAACCATCAACCTCTATTAAAGTAAATTTCTGGTCCATGGTATTATACAATAACACCTTTTTGTCTTTCTCAAAAAAAAGCGTATACGGTTCAATATACAAATACTGTTTATTCATACTGATCTTTTTTAATATAAAGAAATCTCTTTCATCACTCTATCATACGCCCAAGGATTCTGCTCCATATAGTTTAAATTGGTTGCCAGGTACTTAGCAAAAGAGTCATAATTCTTATAGTTACGACAAACGACTTTCTGTTCTTGAATCCCCGTATAGAACATGCATTGTGCACAGCACTTTTGCATGTAGCATTTTTTGCAGACAGGAGTTATTTTTGAATAATACTGTTCATTATATTTTTGTGCTATCTCCTCTAAATTCAGCTTCACTCCCTGTTCCGATACCCGTCCTAAAGCAAATTCATGGCTAATATGCTCGCAAGCCAATATTTTTCCGGTAACTGTTACAAAAAGTTTACGACTAAATGGAATACAACTCCCCGTAGGCAACAAGGATAGCTTCTTCACCCCATAAAACATGGTTCGATAATCTTTAAAAACTTCATTAGACAAATGATGCAGATAATAAGTTAACGAAGAAATCGTAGGTGAACCATACATTAGCTTCTCATCCAACTCCCTTTGCCTGGCAGACAGAGCAATACTTCCAATCACACTACGATACATAGAATCATATACTTCTTTATTTACAACACTTTTATTACTCAACTCGCTGAACATCGTTTGCCGTCCGAATTCTTTTTCGAAGAAATCCAGAATACGTTCTATATTGCTCTTAGAGTGAATCACGCTGTTGAACACAACGCTATGTTGAAAATAATCCGGATAAGTCTGTTTCAAAACCTTAACTTGACGATACACATGCTCAAACGAAGGCTTTCCATTAGTAGTAATCCTATGGCAATCATCCTCTTTCGTACCATCCAAACTAATCAGTAGTTTAAAGTCATGCTTTTGGAGAAAATCCTGATATTTATTCAGCAACATAGCATTGGTAGTCATATTGTACTTAAATACTATGCCGGAAAGTGGATGCTTTGAAGTATACTCCACTACCTGACGTATCAGTTCAAAATTCATCAAAGGTTCTCCTCCATAAAACCCGATTGCAACAGTACGTACGGAAGACAAAGGATTGGCATTCTCCCAAATCGAATACAAATATTCCAGCATCTTTTGCGCTACTCCGAAATCCATATCTTGCCCTTTCCTTTCGTCATATCCTTCATACAGATCTCCATACGCACAATAGCGACAACGCAAATTACAACGGTCAGTAACCTCAAATGTAAGCACAGATAAATTTTCCAACTCTTCCTGAATAGAAGAAGCAGTAAGCGAAGCAAATTCCACGTTGTCTTTGGAGGCAATAATCCCACGTGCTTTCAGATAATCGTACTTACGCAAATAATAAGCAATCATCTCAGGAGAATATCCATTCAATTCAGGATCATTCGGCACACTGCCCAAACAACCATCTTCATCCAGCTTGATGATTCTTCTCAGAATTGGATGTAACGGTATACATTCTTTATGATTACACGAATACAAATAATCATAATTCGCTGTTGAGAAAGTCACATTATTTTTCATTTCGTCTTCAGTTTACCTATTAAGAGGACATTATTATCATTTTCATGTAAGCTATCTTTCAGTTTAGTTAACTCACGCCGTTTTTTATCAGAAAGGGAAGTATTATTTTGAAGAACACCCTCCAACAAATCCTTTAGCTCAAGGGGTTCATAAGACTTAAAAAAATAATTTCCCCCAATACACCCCAGAAAAAATGAAAATTCAAATTCAGTACCGCCTAAGTAATCATTAATAACCTTTACATACTTAGCTTCCTTTGTTGATTTATTGACCTGTATCGTCCAAAGTTTCTCTAAATACTCAGGATTAACTTCAACCGTGTACTTCTGTCCATAAGCATAATAATATAAAGTACTTTCCACTACATTTATCAAATACAAAGGATCAGAGGGAAGGTTGGTTGTAAAGCGTGGGATAAGTTCATTTCGAGCTTTATCATAATGGTACAACGTATCATTTCTGGTAGCTCTGATATCAGCAAGATGAACTGCAAAAACGGGAGGATCACCTTGAAACATGTCAAAATGCACCGAACTCCCAAAGTCAACGGGGACTGCATACTGTTCGGCAGGTATGGCTTGAAGAACATTTCCTTTGAAATCCTGCACCCAACCAAAATTAACATTAGGCTCTTTATAACGCGTATTTATTTTACTTGCATGAAATGGAACATGAAATACCGCCAGTTCTTTTTCTTTAGAGTCTATATAAAATATGGGGAAACGACACTGCTCTGGCAAAAGAATCGTTTCTTCCGGTAGAAATGTACCGGAAGATAGTTCATAAACCTTGATCTTATTCCCCCGAAAGTCCGACAGATAAGCACGATTATAGCTTTTATCAAACGATGCATGTATGACAGAGAAATATTCACCGGGACCTTCTCCCACACCGCCTATACTACATATAAATTTGCCTTCCCGGGTGAATAATTTTAAAGGATCCGGACGTGAAAACAAACCGATAAAGTCTTTATCAATAAACCAACTCCAAATTTTAGAAAAGGCTTCCGGGCGGTTCTCCAATTTTACGATCTCAAACGATTCTAAAAGATCAGACAAAGGTATTTCACAGACAGTTTTATCGACGCTACTAACATCCAAAGTATACAATGGCTCTTCTTCACTCCTGTCTTCCTGCCTGGAAGAACAAGAAACACAAAAGATCAAAAACAATGACGAAATAAACAGTTTCATATCTACATAAATTAAATGGACAATAAGTATGCAGGAAGGATTGAATCCTCCCTGCACCTATTACGCTCCCTTACTGAGGCACTTTACTACCACCGTAAACGCAGCTACTTCCTTCCCAAGAACAAATATCACTACCTTCATCTACAACACCTTGAGTCCAAGAGAACTCATAAATTGTACTCTTAGGCACCGAGTCTGTCTTATTATTGTCAAATGTACAATCGCATCCGCAATTGTTTCCCCCGCGTAACTGATTCATTTCGCGGTCCGCCATGTCGTTTTTATGCAACTGGCCTAAATTAATCTTCGATAACTTTTTCATGTTACTAAGAATTAAAGGTAAAACAATAAATTAATTAACTCAAATGATCCCGATCCATATCAAAATCATTATAGAGGTTTAAAACCCTATTCTTCATTTGGTCCAACGAATAATTCTTTTCATACTTCTCTCGACTTCTATGGTCCCTTTCTCCTTTCCTCAATAATTCAACCAACCACCTAACCAACAATCCCATAGGAATAGAAATGTCGTCTTCCGTTTCTACCAAAGGCAAACAATAAAGGTCCTCTACCATTTCTTTTAACCCTGTAGTATCCGTCCCGATGACGGGTAACCCGTGCATCAACATTTCAATGCCCACATAGCTGCATTGCTCATGGAAAGAGGGCATCACCCCCACATCTGCTATCCGATAAAAAGCATACAACTCATCTTTGTCCACTTTTCCCGTAAAAGTAACTTTATTCCGAATACCGGAACATGCTTTCATATACCTGTTATAGGAGCCATCTCCCACTACTATTAAATGAGCCTCCGGTACCTCCTCAAGTACTCTCCTAAAAGCATGTATCAGAATATCGACACCTTTCCCCGAATCCAACCGTCCCACAAAAAGAATGATTTTACTTTCTTCCGCAAACCACAATGAAGTTTTCAATTTACGCCGTGCATCTATAGAAAGAAACACTGCCTCATCCTTCAAACCATTATAAATTACTGTCATTTTACCATAAGGTACGTCATAGTCTTTATGAAGCAATTCTCTTGTAAACATGGTCAAACAAATCAAACGGTCAATCCCTGTCAAATATCTTTTATCGTGTATATAATCAGATAACACATATTGTTCCATTTTACTAAGTTCCTCCCCAACCGTTTTCTTCAAAACAGAATGAAACCTTCGGACATTACCATTCAACTGGAAGCACCAGTCCAAATAGTGAATAGTTATCACTGTATGACAAGTTGGATGTCTATGCTTCAGATACTCACCGAGAGAAAGATGTTGCAAATGATTCAAATGAAAAATATTAGATTGTTCGACATCCACATATAAAGAAATCAAATAAGCAGCATTCCGATAATACCTCTCAAACTCCCACTTATATTTTAAAGACGGAATCTCCGGTATTCTTAAATACCGAACCTTTCCTGTGGCATCGAATGTAACCGTTACCTCTTTCCCGGCAGACTCCAACTCTACTATCGTCAAAGCAATAGCCTCAACCTCTTCCAGACATTTCGTCATTTGCCGGATATAGGTGCCTATTCCATATTGTGCGCCACGGCTACTATTCATTATTAAATAAATATGTTTCATAATACCAATGTTTTCAATCCGTATTTACAAGAAAGTTTTTTCGGTTCATCCCTCTTGGAGTCACTCCATAACGGATATAATGAAAGAAAAACAAGACAAATCCCATCTTATCATTCAGAGGTCCACAATCAGCAAAGTAACTCCCATGAAGTATATAATACCGGATGATTTGTCGTAATTGTAAGACTATGCCTTCCATTGTCCAATTAGATTTTTCTGGAAAATAAGGGAAACATATCATATCTCCAAATATTTCACAAATAAATGTACCGAACGTAGCCATTTTTATACCAAACGATTCTAAAAGATCGGACAGAGGAATCTCACAAACAGTTTTATCAACGCTACTAACATCCAAGGTATACAGTTGGCCTTCACCCATGTCTTCACGTACGGGAGAACATCCGATGCAAATAATTAGAAAGAATGTCAGAATAATATAAATATCAGACGAATCATTTACAAGGAAGCAAACCTATTTTATTCGTTTCATAAACCATCATTAATAAGAACATTTACATTACAAACGGTATCTTTACCTAAGCCCGCATACCCGGGCTCATCAGCCTACATGCCCGGGCTCATCAGCCCGCATACCCGGGCCCATTAGCCCCCACACCCGGACTCAGATAAAGAAACAACCATTTCCACTAAAGATAGCAAGGAATACGAAATGCTTTTAAAGACTTAAACAGTTAAAAAACAAACATTATCTATCTATATATCAAGTCATTAAAACGAATATTCCTCCTAAAAAAGAGGGTGGAAGATGGAAGATAGAGGTGGAAGATAAATGGCCTTAAAACGCTATCTTCCACCCTATTAAACTACAGATAATCAATCGGTAATCTCAAAAAAGGTGGAAGATGGAAGATCGAAATGCACTTTTCGTATGAGAGGAGAAGATGGAAAGCCTTAATACTCCAATCCATAGAAGCACATATTGTTTTCACCTATCTTATCTCCTCCCGTATAAGGCAATAAAACCAATGAATCCGTAAAAGCCAGATCCGGATAAATTTTTGAACCGGCAGGAATCACGTACTCTGCACTATTCATCAGGTCAGTAGATATACACATGACAGAAAAAGGCTTGCCTGCTACTCCATGCCCATCCAATGGTCCCTGCTGAACTCGCCAGAATACGTCATGGTACGCATCATAGCACAATGGGAAATAATAACCGGTTTTCAGACATCCGAAACCGGGTTCCTCTTCGTTCATATCCGGTAAACGGAAAAAAGAATCTGTAAAGGTAGAAGGGAAATCATATTCTTTACTCTTCTTTGCCGACAAATCGTAAACATAAACTTTGGAAGATGCCGGAAAATTATAAATCAGCCAGTCTCCGTGAGGAAGTACATTGATGCAACTCAATAATTGCATGTCTCCCTCCTTCTTTATGATATCAGGACAATCTATTTCCACTTCATTCCGTATACTCCAATCATCACACGAAATGACCAATACTTTCTTAGCATATTCTCCTGTAGCATCTTCCTCATAAGAATAAAGAGGTAATGCCACTACCCCCTTACTGGCATCAAATCCAAAGAAACTATACACACTAAAATAAATAGAAAGACCGGGTACGGCTATGCCATATCCATCTTCCTTAACCTGAGGCAAATCATTCAGCAGTTTCTTAGACAATACTTTCCCGTCCTGACCAACGCGATACAAACCATTGGTAGTAAATATAATAAATGAATCCTTATAATAGCCAATCCCTTTGGGAGTAAGGATCTGGTCCGGCCCCTCCTTGGCCAAAATTACTTGCCGCAAAGGCTGACAATCGGTCAGATTCAAAATATCAACAGAGTGAAGTTTACCATTATAGACTACTAAACACTGTTTACCATCAATACGGGCTGATGTGGAATAACAAAAACTACCGGCGTAGCTCTGTAGATAATCGTCATTTACATCAAAAGCAAAAGCTTCCACCCTCTCAAGCGCGGACTTTACGGCTATTTTTTTCTCTCCACAAGCAATAAAGCAAAGGATCAGCCCTAAAGTTAACACACTGATAAAAAAGTCTTTCTGTATCATATCGTTCGTTTTAGTCGTTATTATTTTAAAGTCGTTATGGATATCACCGGATTATCTCCCATACGTAATTGATTGACCAATGAATCCAATTCTTGCCTGCGGGATGGTAATAAAGCTTCCGGATAGCGTTCTGCCTTTTTTGCATAGGAAACAGCATGAGCGTTTATCAACTGATTACCAAAACCTATACCGGAGAAGATAAAATCAAAACCTCCGGATAAGTCATCCTTTACAATTACATTCGAAAACGTCCTTTGATCTTTATCATACAAACCTGTGAAATTGTTATTCCTTAAAATATAGGAAACGAATAAGTAGTGATCCGATTCAAACACTTGCTGAACAGAAATAGCCTGATAACGATTCTTTGGATCAGCTTCATTGACAGAAACATTGATCTCATAACCTGAACAATCAAACTGCCAGGCAACCGTCTTTTCTCCCTGTCCATCTATCCTATAAATAAGATTTTCAAATGCAGGTTTAAAATAAACAGCTCCCTGATAATTGTACATCAAATCGCGAGTAGACATCAGAGCTTTATAAGACTTATATTTCTCAACATAGCCTTGCCACACTTTTAACTCCTTACCGGTTTCGTCTGTCAGAAAGAGTTGTAACGGATTATCCCGATCTATGTAAAACCGGCTATCACTATAAAGGATATGCCCTTTATCAAATACCGCACAGGCATCGCCATTGAGATGCGGAACCGGTATACGTTTTATAAATTTTCCATCCAGATCATAGCAGACCAGTGTTCTTATATCATGTACATATACTCTTTTCTCCGAATAATCATAAGAGAACGACAGTCCCACAAGATAATTCTCCGTCTTTTGACCATACTCACCAATCCGGTTGAGTAACTTCCCGTTCTTATCGAAACGAAAATAATTTCTCATCTGCCGGTCATATACCAGAATATCATCTCCGGTATAGATGATGCGATATTCATCGCACAAGAAAAAGTCATCCGTTGTTTCCAAAGAAATAAAGTGAATATCGGAAGCTATTTCGCTAAGCATTATTACCTTGGGTTCATGGGTAATGGCTTCCGAAAGATTCAGTACTACAGTGTCGGTCTGCTGGGCAAAGCCCGGCAATAATCCCCAAAGCGTCAAGAAAAGACATATATACTTTTTCATAATCCTGCCTGTTTATTAAATATAAGGTTCGGAATCGGTTCTTCAAAAATAGGGAATATATTTGAAAGGGACAAACTTTCGTACTAAAAAACACATGCATATATATTTGTTTATCAGGAATATACGAAATAATCGTAGCAAATTAGCTAATAATCAGACAAATGCCATAATATAGACAATATAAAAGCCAAATGCAGTGCAATGTGCAAAAATGCGCTGCATTAATTTCCATACGGATTTATACGCTTTATATTAAAACATACAATACTGACGGACATATCACCTGAAACTGCTTCTTTTTCATTATTTTTGCCCGTACAAAAACAATGAGAAGGATGGAACACCCACTTAACCAATTCAAATACTGTCCGAAATGTGGTTCAGCCCATTTTGAGATTCATAACGAGAAGTCTAAACAATGTACCGATTGCGGGTTCGTTTATTATTTCAACCCGTCATCGGCTACAGTGGCACTGATTCTGAATGAGCAAGACGAACTGTTGGTATGTCGTCGTGCCAAAGAACCGGCTAAAGACACACTGGACCTTCCGGGCGGTTTCATCGACATGAACGAAACGGGTGAAGAAGGAGTGGCTCGGGAAGTAGAAGAGGAAACCGGACTGAAAGTGAAAAAGGCAACCTACCTGTTTTCACTTCCGAACATTTATATCTATTCCGGGTTTCCTGTACATACGCTCGACATGTTTTTCCTTTGCCAAGTGGAAAACACAAGTCACTTTGAGGCAATGGATGATGTAGCAGACTCGTTTTTCGTCCCATTGAACCAAATTAATCCCGAAGAGTTCGGACTCGGCTCTATCAAAAAAGGGTTAAAAAGATTCCTGAAAGAGAGGTAAAATACATAAAAACAAGTACTTTTGTCAAAACTCTGAATTATGAAAAAAAAGATATCACGATTGATATGTGCCGTGGCATGTTGTGTGCCTGTCGCTCTGCAGGCACAAACCAGCGAGAAAATAACGTCTCCCGTAAATCTGTATAAAGAAGGGAAAGAGCTGTTTCTGCAAAAGAACTATGCAGCCGCTATGCCTCCCCTACGCACATTCGTCCGCCAGAAAGCGGATGTGAACCTGAAAGAAGAGGCTGAATACATGTTGGTATGCTCGGCATATGAATTGAAAGACCGCAATGCCATCGCACAACTGCGCAGCTATCTGGATACCTATCCGGACACTCCTCACGCCAACCGGATTTATGCACTGATAGCTTCCGCTTATTTTTACCAAGGGAACTATGACGAAGCACTTGCCCTGTTCAACTCTTCACGTCTCGACCTGCTGGGCAATGAAGAACGGGACGACATGACCTACCAGTTGGCTACCTGCTACCTGAAAGTAGGCAATGTCAAAGAAGCGGCCATCTGGTTCGAAACCCTGAAAGCAAGCAGTCCCAAGTATGCGAATGACTGCTCATACTATATCTCATACATCCGATACACGCAGAAACGGTACGATGAAGCACTGAAAGGCTTTCTCCCATTACAGGATGACGCTAAATACAAAGCCCTGGTACCCTATTACATTGCTGAAATCTATGCCATCAAGAAGAACTATGACAAGGCTCAGATCGTGGCCCAGAATTACCTGTCTGCCTATCCGCAAAACGAACACGCCGCTGAAATGTACCGGATTCTGGGAGATGCATATTATCATTTCGGAGATTATCACAAGGCGGTCACTTCTTTCCGAAATTATCTGGAAAAAGAAAATGCACCCCGAAGAGATGCACTCTATATGCTGGGGCTGTCTTATTTCCAGACCGGTGTTTTCTCTAAAGCTGCCGAAACACTTGGAGAAGTCACTACCGAAAACGACGCGTTGACACAGAATGCTTACTTGCACATGGGACTTGCCTATCTGCATCTGGCTGAAAAGAACAAAGCACGCATGGCATTCGAACAGGCTGCCGCTTCGAACACAAATCCGAAGATTAAAGAACAAGCTGCCTACAATTATGCGTTATGTATCCACGAAACATCTTATTCGGCTTTCGGAGAATCGGTGACTGTCTTTGAAAAATTCCTCAATGAATTCCCCACCTCCGAATATGCCGAGATGGTAAGCAGCTATCTGGTAGAGGTATATATGAATACGCGGAGCTATGAAGCGGCACTGAAGTCAATCGACCGTATCGCCCACCCCGGCAAACGTATTCTGGAAGCCAAACAGCGTATCTTATTCCAACTGGGTACACAAGCGTTTGCCAACACGCAATTCGAACAGTCCATCGGCTACTTCGACCGCTCACTCGGACTCGGACAATACAACCGGCAGACCAAAGCAGACGCCCTCTACTGGAGGGGCGAAGCATACTATCGACTGAACCGGATGGAAGAAGCCAAACGTAACTTCACCGATTATCTGCAACTGACTCAACAGACCAATAACGAAATGTATGCCCTGGCACATTATAACTTAGGCTATATCGCATTTCATCAAAAAGATTATGTACAAGCACAAAACTGGTTCCGAAAATACATCAGCCTGGAGAAAGGAGAAAATAAAACGGCACTGGCCGATGCCTACAACCGCATCGGTGACTGCTACCTGGATGTACGTAACTTCGATGAAGCCAAACACTATTATTCACAGGCAGAAGCAATGAATACTCCCTCGGGAGATTATTCATTCTACCAACTCGCACTGGTATCGGGACTGCAAAAAGACTATTCAGGCAAAATCACCTGGCTGAACCGCCTGGCAGGTAAATATCCCGCTTCACCCTATGCCATCAGTGCTCTGTACGAAAAAGGACGCTCTTATGTCCTGATGGATAATAACCAACAGGCCATCACCTCTTTCAAGGAGTTATTGGCCAAATATCCCGAAAGCCCCGTCAGCCGCAAGGCAGCAGCGGAAATCGGTTTGCTCTACTACCAGAATGAAGATTATAACCAGGCCATTGACGCTTATAAACAGGTAGTACAGAAATATCCGGGAAGCGACGAAGCCCGCCTGGCCATGCGCGACCTGAAGTCGATCTATGTAGACATGAACCGCATCGACGAATTTGCCGCACTGGCTTCGGCCATGCCGGGCAACATCCGCTTCGATGCCAGCGAACAGGATTCACTGACCTACATGGCAGCTGAGAAGATTTATATGCGCGGACGGGTGGAACAGGCTAAAGAAAGCTTCGGAAAGTATCTGCAAACTTTCCCGGACGGAGCATTCGGACTGAATGCCCACTATTATCTCTGCTTGATAGGTAAAGAACAGAAAAATTATGATATGATTCTGGAACACTCGGGCAAGTTGCTTGAATATCCGGACAATCCGTTCTCGGAAGAAGCACTGATTATGCGTGCGGAAGTTCAGTTCAACAAAGTGCAGTTTGCCGATGCATTGGCAAGTTACAAAATGCTGAAAGAGAAAGCAACCACTGCCGAACGAAGATTGCTTGCTGAAACGGGCATGCTCCGTGCAGCTTATTTGCTGAAAGACGATACGGAAACCATCCATGCGGCAACGGCCTTGCTATCCGAAGCCAAACTGAGTCCTGAACTCAAGAATGAAGCTTTGTATTATCGGGCAAAGGCTTACCTGAACCAGAAAGGAGATAAGGCAGCCATGGCAGATTTAAAAGAGTTGGCAAAAGATACACGCAACCTGTATGGCGCGGAAGCAAAATTCCTGGTTGCACAAGAGCTGTACAACACGCAGAATTATGCAGCCGCAGAGAAAGAGTTGCTGAACTTCATCGACCAAAGCACACCACATGCCTACTGGCTGGCACGCGGGTTCATCCTCCTGTCGGATGTATACGTAGCTATGGATAAAAAACTGGATGCCCGTCAGTACTTGCTGAGCCTGCAGCAGAATTACCATGCTGACGATGATATCGAGAATATGATTGAAAGCAGACTGAACAACCTTAATAAGTAACAGAGTATGAAATATAACAATTATATCCTTTTAGGAATTGCTTTTACCGCGCTGCCTGTTTCGATACTGGCTCAGACGCAACCCAAAGATACGACTGTAAACCGCACCGTAGTGGTAGAGCAGCAATATAACCCGGACATAATGGATGCTTCCAAAGTAAATGTCCTCCCTAAAGTAGAAGAGCCTACTGTCAGTAAAAAAGAAGTGGAATATGCCACATTCACTACGCCTGCCACTTCAATTCCGATGGGGACAATAGGAGCTTACACCGGCAAGGAAATACAACCGGGCTTCATTCCGGGATACGTCCGTCTGGGATACGGTAATTATGGCAATCTGGATATTTTGGCCAATTATCTGTTCCGGCTCTCGGATCAGGACAAACTAAACGTAAACTTCAAGATGGACGGAATGGACGGAAAGTTAGATATGCCTTTCGGTGATACCCGAAAATGGAATGCCTTCTATTACCGCACAAGGGCAAACGTAGATTATGTTCACCAATTTGCCAAACTGGATTTGAACGTAGCCGGTAATTTCGGCCTGAGCAATTTCAATTACGAACCTTACGGATTCAAGAAGCAGAAGTTTACTTCCGGTGATGTGCACTTCGGAGTGAAATCGACTGACGAAACCCTACCGCTGCAATACCGGGCGGAAACCAACCTGATGTTATACGGACGCCAACAATGTCAGCTCTTCGGAGGAGTAAACGAAACGCTGATACGCACCTTGGCAACCGTAAGCGGTTCAATCAGCGACGAGCAGACAGTAGCTATCGGATTTGCCATGAACAATCTGATCTACGGGAACGAACTGAAAGAAAATAAAGACCGGATAAAGAATATTTTCAAGAGCCGTACAACGCTTGATCTGAATCCCTACTACGAATTGAATGATGACAGTTGGAGAGTACATGTCGGAGCCAACGTAGACCTCTCTTTCGGAAATGGAAAAGCAGTACGTGTCTCTCCGGACGTAAAAGCTCAATATGTGTTCTCCGACAGTTACGTACTATACGCCAAAGCAACCGGAGGCAGACAGTTGAATGATTTCCGCCGATTGGAGACCTACAATCCATACCTCGATCCGGGACAGGAAGTCAGAGACACTTATGAGCAACTGAATGCCGGATTAGGATTCAAAGCCAGTCCGACACCGGGCCTCTGGTTCGATATATTCGGCGGATACCAGAATCTGAAAGATGATTTGTACCAATCGGCAGACCAATGGATTGGTGGAAGCGGAGCAAATTATATCGCTTTGGGACAAACCAATACGGATAACTTTTACGCAGGCATCAAAGCCAGCTACGAATACAAGGACCTATTCGCCCTATCGGCAGGAGGAACCTATTATCACTGGAATACGGACAACAAAGGAACCGATTCGAAAGCGCTCAGCTACGATGAAGCATTGTTGATGAAACCGGAGTTTGATTTCGGTATTCATGCAGAAGTTCATCCGATACCCGCACTCTGGCTAAACGCAGGCTACCAATATACCCGCAGAGCCGAACGATACAGCGTAGCTTACGGGAAAAGTATTCCTGCCGTCAGCAATCTAAGCTTGGGAGCTACATATAAAATTTTCAAGGGAATCTCGGCATATGTAAAGGCTGACAATTTGCTGAATAAGAAATATCAGTACTACTTGTATTATCCGGTTGAGGGAATCAATTTTGTAGGAGGACTTAGCTTCCAGTTTTAAAAGATTCTTATAAAAAAGGTCTTTTTTTGCAAAAAATATCAGATTCTCTCTATATTATAAGGTAAAGAAAACGTTTTTTTCTACTTTTGCGGGCAATTTATATGTTTTAATATCACAGATATGCAGAAAAACCTTGTCATTGTCGAATCTCCAGCAAAAGCAAAAACGATTGAAAAGTTTCTTGGGAAAGATTTTAAAGTTCTCTCAAGTTACGGACATATTCGCGACCTGAAGAAAAAAGAATTTTCTATCGATATAGAAAAGAATTTCAAACCCAAATATGAAATACCGGAAGAGAAACAAGAGCTGGTCGATAAACTGAAAGAGGAAGCAAGCAAAGCGGAAACCGTATGGCTCGCATCCGATGAGGACCGCGAGGGAGAAGCTATTGCCTGGCATCTGTATGAAGTATTAAAACTAAAACCGGAAAACACAAAGCGAATCGTATTTCACGAAATTACCAAAGGTGCTATTTTAAAAGCAATCGAGCAACCACGCAATATCGACCTCAACCTCGTAAATGCACAGCAAGCACGACGGATTCTGGACCGTATCGTAGGTTTCGAACTCTCTCCCGTACTTTGGAGAAAAGTGAAACCGGCACTCTCTGCCGGACGTGTTCAGTCTGTTGCCGTCCGCCTGATCGTTGAACGTGAACGTGAAATACATGCCTTCAAAACGGAAGCTGCTTATCGTGTCACTGCCGTATTCCTCGTCCCGGACGCGGATGGAAAGCTGGTGGAAATGAAAGCCGAACTAGCTCGCCGTATCAAAACAAAAAAAGAAGCAAAGGCTTTCCTCGACGCTTGTCAGGGAGCGAGCTTTGCAATCGATGATATTACCACCCGCCCGATCAAGAAAACGCCTCCTGCTCCGTTTACAACATCTACTTTGCAACAGGAAGCCGCACGCAAACTGGGATATACCGTAGCGCAGACCATGATGCTCGCGCAGCGTTTATACGAATCGGGATTCATCACTTACATGCGTACGGACTCTGTCAACCTCTCGGAATTTGCAACGGCTGGCAGTAAAGACGCTATCATCAAAATGATGGGCGACCGCTATGTACATCCCCGCCATTTCGAGACCAAGACCAAGGGTGCACAAGAAGCTCACGAGGCCATCCGCCCTACTTATATAGAGAACCAATCCGTTGAAGGAACAGCACAGGAGAAAAAACTGTATGACCTGATCTGGAAACGCACCATTGCTTCACAAATGGCAGATGCGGAACTGGAAAAGACGACTGCTACCATAACGATAAGTGGCAGCAGCGATGTATTTACAGCTATCGGCGAGGTAATTAAGTTCGACGGTTTCCTGCGTGTGTACCGTGAGTCTTATGATGACGACAACGAACAGGAAGATGAAAGCCACCTGCTTCCTCCTTTGAAGAAAGGCCAGAAGTTGGAACATGGTCCTATCATCGCAACCGAACGTTTCACCCAACGCCCTCCACGCTATACGGAAGCAAGTCTTGTACGCAAGTTGGAAGAACTGGGCATCGGCCGCCCGTCCACGTATGCACCTACCATCTCTACCATCCAGCAACGTGAATATGTAGAGAAAGGCAATAAAGACGGTGAAGAACGTCAGTTTAATGTCATGACATTAAAGGATCATCAGATTAAAGACGAAAATCATACTGAAATTACTGGCGCAGAAAAAGCTAAATTACTACCAACGGATATTGGCACTGTGGTAAATGATTTCCTTACCGAATATTTCCCGGACATTCTGGATTTCAACTTTACCGCCAGCGTAGAAAAGGAATTTGACGAAATTGCAGAAGGAGAAGTAAAGTGGACTTCTATCATGAAGAATTTCTATGATAAGTTCCACCCGTCTGTAGAAAGCACGTTGGCTATCAAGACAGAACATAAAGTAGGCGAACGTATCCTGGGAGAAGACCCGGAGACAGGAAAACCCATTTCCGTTAAGATTGGACGCTTCGGTCCTGTTGTACAGATTGGTACTGTAGAAGATGAAGAAAAACCACGCTTTGCACAAATGAAGAAGGGCCAGTCCATGGAAACCATTACATTGGAAGAAGCACTGGAATTATTCAAATTACCTCGTACATTGGGCGAATATGAAGGAAAGACAGTCAGTGTCGGTGTAGGCCGTTTCGGTCCGTATATCCTGCATAATAAGGTATATGTATCACTCCCTAAAGGACTCGACCCGATG
>OHBG01000188.1_pt1 | contig 36255 bp, 38 predicted proteins | sample 1577351 | NCBI WGS metagenome assembly OHBG01 (sample SAMEA3879596, study PRJEB24766) | human gut metagenome | biome: human-associated habitat; feature: feces | place: USA | collected 1985/1987 | reverse complement strand
CCGGGGAAATACATATTACGCAATCCTTGTGGCACTACGCAATGATACTTTGCATGTTCCGTAACAAGCGTATCGCCATGCACTAAATTTACTGGGTGCGAGCCGATATACCTGACCGTCTTGATCCCATCCAGCTTTCCCCTGTAGCCCTCTTCATTCGAGCCGTAATATATGGGAGACACCATATATTTTTTCGCAAGATTCGGGTCAATCGCAGGCAGCAGCGAATATGTGAGAAGAAAATAGGCTTCGTCTTTGCTTCCCATGTCATCCGGGCAGTCTGTAATGGTTACGCCGCTTCGATGGGCAGAGGAAGCATACAAGACGCCGCGCGACTGAGATTCTGTCAAAAAACGTGTGTCGGGCTCTCCCAGATAGAAAACGATAGGACCACTTATAGAGCTTGACGGCGGATATTCCAGTGAAAGGATGATTTTCCCCGCATCCGCATATACATAGTAATCGAGTCCTGTTTCCCTGCTGAGCTGTTCCCCCGTTCCATAGATATACAACGGCTGCCATGCCCTTGCAGGCTTTGCAAATGTACCGGATTCGCCGCTTCCTCCCGGCGTATACCACGTTTGCAAACGGCATGACATTGTACTGTAATCGGTTGTCACGACAGAATTTGCTTCGCTTGGATAATTATGGTCTCTATCGCGAAGATTCAAGATCAAGTCGCGATCTCCTGTCACGCCTTTGGAATGAAGCACGACATAATCGGTTTCCGGCTTGGACGAGATGTCTTTCCAGCCTTTTTCTTTCAGCTTGTCGATAATGAGCGAATAGATTTCTTTCTTTTTGCACGTTCCCTTAGAAAAAATATACTCTTGTGCCATGATGTTCATGCCCCCTACTTAAGTTTAACCGTTACAGACAGTCCGTCGTCATTTTCCATAAGTCCCATGCGCAGCACGTCGCCTTCTTTGACGGCGATGTTCTGCACCAAGGTCGTAAACGTCTTGTACCGCGTCATTGACGGCAGGACGATTCTGCCGCCGATCGGCTCCCAGACTCCCGCACCTGCGGCAAAAGATGCGGCGTCCATCTTCACGAGCGGCAGGACGATTTCAGCGGCGACAGGCTCTGCCATAAGCACGGCGACGGACTGAATCACGCCTTGATACGGATAGACTACGTTGACGTCGCTGCCCCTGAAAACGACGGCGTGTTCCGTGCTGCTGCCGCCGCCTTCGCCTGTGCCGAAGCGTTTCAAGACCCAAGATGCCGTACCGTCCGCAAAGGTGTCTCCTTCGCCGTAGCCGACCGGCTCGACGCTTGCGGACGTGCCTGCTTTCTCGCAGATCCAAAAGCCCCAGCTCGGGCATGTCGAGGTTCGCACGACGTCTTTCTTCTTGTACGCTTTTCCCGCCTGCCACAGTTCGAAATGCGCCCGACTTTCCGCGTGTTTTCTTGGCAGGGCGTTTTTGTCTATCGCTTGAAGTGCATCGTTGAACTGCCGTGTCAGAAGCGGCTTGGCGCCGTCGATCAGCGGGATTTCAAGTTTTGCTGTCGTCATGGCATCCCTCTCCTCTCTTGGATCGTTTTACCGTCCCATGCGTAGCTTTGCACCTCGCCGCCTGCCGCTGCCGGCACATAATACGAATTGAAGGTGTAGCCTTTTTTCATCGTATAGGCGGTAAGCTCCGCTTTGCCGCTCACGCAGAGAATCTCGCCCGTAAGCCGATAGCTTTTGCCGCCGTGTCCGAAGATCGCGCCATCTTCTGTCGGCGGCGCTTCTTCGCCGAGTGCAAAGAGCGGCAAGTCTTTATATATGACCTGTTTCGCTGTCGCCATCGCGCCGTCGGGCATGACGATGCGATCGACGATGCCCCACGCTTGCAGCCGTTCACGCGCTTCGTCCTCGGATGCGACGACATCGACAAGGACGGGAATCGTCCGACGGAATGTGCGCTCGTGCGCTTGATAGGAGAGCAGCCCGTCGCGCCTTGCGAAAAGCTCTAAGCGCACCATGTCGGAAAGATTCCGAAAGTCAAGACAGTGCCGCTCCCAGCTCAATGTAATCGGCGATTGGGGAAAGGCGTATTCTCTGACTTCATCGCCGACCGTAAGCCGCACGAGGTAGTCGGTTCCTTCTGCCGCTTCCAGCGGCTGCTTCGTCCAGTATTCGAGCACGTCGTCCTGCGATACGGCGCCGAAGCTCTGGCGATTGTTTCGCGGCGCAAACGAGAGGCGGATATCGCCGGCAAAGTCTTTGCCCTTGACTTTCTCTTCGGCCATGTGAGCGCCGATGCGAAACCTGCCGGGCACGACAGGCAGCAGAGAGCGCCTTTTCGTCGTGAGCGACTGCACCTTCGTATGATCGAAGTCCTCTTTATGCTTGACGGTCGCCGTTGTGATGTTGTATTCTTCCGTGACCGCCTCTCCCGCCGCGCAGACGGGGCCGCCCGTCGTGACCTGTGCATAGTTGCCGCTGCGGATGAAAAAGACGTGCGCCTGCGCGGTATGCTTTTTTGGCACGGTATCAAAGACGCCGCGCAGGACTCCCTTGACGTACCAATGCCCGTTCGCCAGTTCGATGAGCGTGCTGTACGCCATGATTTCATCGTCCACGATGAGCAGGCGATTCCCTTTGCGTGCGGCTGCGATGTCAACGGTGCCGCTCTCAAGCTCCTCTACGCCGCCAAGGTTGACGATCTCAAAGCCCAAGATGTCTTCGACGTCGCTGAATTCCTCGATGTCGTAGGCGAGTCGTCCCGTCGGCGTCCACTTGCTCATGCTGCTGGTGCTGACAAAGGGCTTGCCCGTTTCTTGACGCCAGACCGTCCATAGATCTGTCTTTTTATCGGGACGCGCGGCAAAGGCTGTGACGTAGGTATCGCGGTCGTTGACGATCTCATAGGGCATTTCGAGATACTTCATGATCTGCACGCCTGCCGGATACTTGTCCTCGGGTTTCCACTCTGTCGAATCCGAGAAGGAGAAGTCTGTTTTCGCCAGCCCGAACACGTCCTCGATGGTTTCGAGCTGCACGCGCCCTTCGAGGAAGCTGCCGAGATCGACGCTCGTCACGCGCAGGAGCATGTGGCGGATGCCGTACGGCGGCCAGTCGAGAACGACGACGTCGCCGATGCGAACGCCGGATAATTCGCGATTTCCCTCGATGCTGACCGTTGCCAGCGGATAGCCCTGCGAATGCAGTTCACGCTCTGCCGCCCATTTGGCGTTGCCCGGTGTCGTGAAAAAGGTATAGTCGTATGTCTTTACCGTCTGTACGCCATGATGGATCTCAATGTTGGCGGGATCCCGTGCCGGAATTGTCCCGGCTTCGTATTGATTGGCGCGGTCGATGAACGACACGGACACTTCCGAGATGGTTTCCGACCAGTCGAGGCGGGAAATGTCCGCTTTGCTGCAGTTCGAGGGATTGAGCCGCAGACATTCCTCAATCTTGTAATCATCGCGAATCAGACGGAAGGTGAGTTTTCCCGTCGCCGGATGCGAGAAGCGCACGGCGTTGATATGCTCACAGATCTTGTCAATGAGCGCCTGCGCCTTGCTTTTGGACGTAAGCTGCACGGATAAGCCGATGCCCTCTTTCTTGAGCGTTTCGCCCATTTTGACGAGGGATTCACGGTCAACGACGTCGGGATGCTCCGCAACGCCCCAATCGGTGTTGGTAATGAGCGCATAGAGGATTTCCGCCGGATTCGCATCTTCGCCGATCTGCCCTAAGCCTAAGGCGTTCGGGCAGTTCTGCAGCTCGATCCATGTCTCAGGAATCGTCGCGCGCTTGCCGATGTAGGCGGTCGGCACGACGGCGGAAACGTACGGCGCATAGCCGGGCGTAAGGCCGCGAAGCTCCTTCTGCACGCTTTCGCGCCGCATCTCCTTCGCCATCCACGGATGCGGCGTCTGCTCCTCGCCGCCCAAATAAACGGCAAAGTCGCCGATGAAGCCGCCGCCTTCATCCACGCCGCCGAAAAGCTCGGGTTTATCAATGGCGAGCGTATGCACCGCGCCTTTCAGTTCCGACCGCTTCAAGTCCCCTTCCCAGACTTTTTTCTGCCCCATGTAGATGGCGCGAAGCCGCATTTCATCTCCCGACCATGCGATGAGGAATTGATAGCCGAGGTAATACTTAAAGCCCTTCTGCACCGTCGTCTTGAGGTTGCGCCCATTGATGAGCCAATTCAAGAGCCATAGAAAGAGCGAATTGAGCAAGGGACCGATGCGGTCGTCCTTCGTCCTGCCCTTCGTTTTCGATTGGACATCGTCTACACGACCGCCTTCGCCGCCCTTGACAACGCCGCCGCTGATCTGCCTTCCCTCGCCCTCGGAATGCCCCGTCCATAGCATGGCGATGTACTGGGCGATCAGCGACAGGACGAGCGGCCATGCACTGAAGTTCGCGTGCGCTGCATACGTCTCCGTATAGGCGCGAAACGAAAAATCTCCGAAGTACGAAACGATCGGAGATTTGACGAGGCAGCGTCCGAGGACGACGGGAATCGGGCTGCCGATCTTCGTCTGATTGGCAGACACATTGAGGTTTTCGGGCTTGCCCGCCTCTTCGGCGCTGTTCGAGCCTTTGTTAAGAAGCGACAAGAGCCATGTCGATATGCCCCAGCCCACATATTTATTGATTGCTGACATCCTGTCACCTCAAATCTTGATCGTGCCGACAAAGCCGTTCGTATCGCGCTGCACGACGAGCGAATCGATCCAATATGCGCCTGTGCCCGTCGGATTCTTCTCGGGATCGGTCGGCGGCGCATACGGCACGCCCGAAAAATGCACCGTGTTCTTGAAGCGCGTCGCGCACGTCCGAAAGAGCGAATCGCAGCCGGGTACGACAAAGACATCGTTTCTCGGCGTATGCGCGGCAGGGTACTTCATCCAAACGAACTTCCCCGTATGCTGCGTGATCTGGCGCACATGCTCGCCGTAATATATCCTGCCGCCCGTAAAGTAGCCGTCCGGGTACTCGGCGAATTTCGAGGACTGTACCCTGAGGCCTTCAACCTCATCGACGAACGCCTTGACCTGCCAATCTTCGCGCTTCAATTTGCAGTTATGGTCGAAGATCGTATGGTTGCAGTAGTATTGATTCATGCCGCATGGCAGTTCCTTTTTCATCCACGCATCCATATCGGCGGTCAGTTCGCACTCGGATTCGGTGAAATGCACCTGCCCGATGCGTGCGGCGAGGACGCAGATAAACTTCGAGAAATCATCTGCGTGCAGGCGGTACACTTGGCATGAAACGGGGATTTCCGGCGGCGATCCTTCAAAAAGTTTTGCAACCGCATGATCTTTGGGCGCCTTGATCGTGCAGCTTTCGATGCTGCCCGCGCTGCCGGGGCGAATGTTCTCACGCGATATGACCTCAGCAAAATACTTCTCGGTATGTCTCTTGCCGTCCTCAATAATTTCGAGTTCCACATCGTCCGCCGCGCTCGTGTAGAGATATGACATATCGCCGTGCGTAAACTTGAAACACTCAATCGGCGCGCCGTCCGATATGGAATTTTCCTGCCGCGCGATGGGGTTCTCGCTCATCAGGCATCGACCTCCTTCAAACAGATGCGCACGGTCGCCGCGCCTGTCGTTTCGTAGTCTATGACAAGATCATCTTCGGCAAAGCGGCAGCGCGTGAAAAAAGAGATCATGCGCACGTTCTGCGGCAGGATCTCATGCTTGAGCGGCGTTTCCAGATACACTTTGCCCAACGTGCCTGTCTCATCTTGTGAAAATCCTGCCAAGGGTAGAATTTCGGCGCTGCCGTCCGTATAAAAAAGGACGGCCAATCGCCGCCTTGAAGCCTTCGCATAGTATTTCCAATGATAGGGAAACGATGCCAAAAGGAAGATTTGCCCTGCCGGCTGCCGCCCCTCGATGTCGATGTCATTGAGCCACGTCGGCGCATAAAACGACTTCCATGCGCCTTTGTGCCGCATGAAGAAACGCTCGATGTTGTGAATCTCCGCCTTAGACAGCCCTGCGATGGAAACCTCCCGCGTCTCGGCGGGATTCACGCCCTTGAGATCGTAGCGAAAGGCGCCGCTCTTGTAGTCCAAGCGATTGGCGTTCTTCGCATAGCTTGCCGAAATATCTTCTTCCCACTGCGGCGCGAAGCGGAACACTTCTGCGCCAAGATACTGCGCCGGCAGTCCGAAGGCAAAGCGCGAAGCGCCTGCCATCGGCTCGTCGTGCATCTCATCCCACGCCGCAGGGAAGTCCGGCGCACGCTGATTGCGGAAAAGCTCCAAGTTGAGCGTCATCTGCACAGCGTCGCCATGCAGATTGGCGAAAGAATCGTCGTCCTGCAAGACGCCGTAGAATACAGGAATGATCGTCGCAAGATGCGCCCTGTAGTTTCGTTTGAGTTGTTTTTTCAGCCCCATCACGCCGTTTGCCGCAAGGTACTTGATTTCGTATTTGCCGCCGCCGCGCTTGTCGTCGCGCCACAGCTCCACGCTGCCGATATTCCGAAAGCTCCACATCGCTTCTGTCGGTATTCTAAGCGTGGTCTGCCCCTCATAGGCATGATCTTCCAAGAGCGTCGCCGCGTGCCAAAGCGGCAGCTCGATGAGCTGGGTGCCGCTCTTGTAGGCGAGCATCCGCAGGTATTGGCTCTGCCACGATTCGCAGCCGATATAGTCATAGGCGACGTAGCGGCGCGGCTCCTGTCGGAGCGCCATGCGCTGCTCCTTGCCGTCCCACGCCGTATGAATCTGCGTCAAGTAGGACATCTTCGCGCTGATTTTCTCTGCCACTTCGTCACCCCCAGTTCGGACTTAAATCAAAAATCTTATCTTCAAGGTCAAGAATCGTGCGGCGGCTGATCCACTTGAACATCTGCCAGAGCATCCAAGACTCATAGCACGGCTTTGCGAGATTCTTCGTACCCATGAAAAGCGACATCGTGAGAAGCGCGGCAAAGACGTATCTGCCAAAGACAAGCGCGACCGCCTCGCGCACCTCTTTTTTCGGCACGGCGACGAGAGCATCCGCATCCTCATGGATGCTGCGCGGATAAACGCCGTCGGCGAGCAAGCGCCACACCTCCGCGAGCATCCATTGACGCAGCTCTTCCACCGCGCGATTTTCCTGCGCTTCCGGCTTGCCATGCGGTTCATTCGGAATGGGCGCGTCGCTTTCGGACACTTGACGCGCCGCCAGCCAATCCTGCAAGCGCGTGAAAAAGATGCGGAAGGTTTCCGTCAGGTACTTTTCCACTTCGCCCCAAAGAAGCAGGCTGCTCCAAGCCTTGCGTGCGCTCAGCTCGCGTGAAGCGACGAGGAACGCCGTCGCATAAGAAGCCGCGTCAAAGAAATAGACGAAGGCGTGGCTTTCCAGCACATCGACCGCCACAGCGAGCGACTGCCATTTGCGTACAATCCTCATCGTTTCGCTGCCGTCCGCATGGACTGTCGTGAGCGCCCCCGTGCGCACATTCCACCGCCAAGACACGGCGTCAGCGGGCATATCCCAAGCCGTCGGCGCATCCGCGCCCCACAGGATGCCGAGCGACGACATGAGGCTGACTGTCGCCTCATCGCCATAGATCGTGCGATCTTGATCTATGCCGAGCGTTCCCAACGGCTTCAAGCGCACGCTCGTCAACGGCTGCGGCACCCTGCCAAGGCTCTTGCTCATGCCGCAGAAGCCGCCTGTAGATTTCAGCATCGCACATGTCGGCATCGCCATCGCCCCTTTCTTCTTCGACGGGTAAAATATTCTCGCAACAGCAAAATTCCTCTTGACCTATATGCGCATAGTGCATATAATATAGAGGAAGGAGTGAACACGATGAGATTCAAGGAACTTGACAAATTGCTGAAGAAGAACGGGTGGCAGCCTGTTCGCTCGAAAGGTTCACACCAGCACTACCAAAAGGATGGCGTCGCCAAAACCTTGACGGCTCCGAATCATCCCGGAGACATCAACCCCTTCATTGTGAAAAGCGTCTTGAAAGAGGCCGGAATCCAATTATGATACCCGTCTCCGAAAGGAGGAACATCTTATGAACCTCGTTTATCCTGCTGTATTTTACCCCGATCCCGATTCATCTTCTTTTGCTGTTACAGTGCCCGATCTTCCCGGATGCATCTCCGGCGGCAACTCCCTTTCCGATGCCATCGCTATGGGCGAGGACGCCGCCTCGGGCTGGATTCTCGGCGAGCTTGAGGACGGCAACGAAGTGCCGCCGGCAAGCAGCATCGCGGACATCCGCCCCGACCCCGAGATCGGCGAGGGCTTCGTCAGCCTGCTCTCGCTCGACATGGACGCATACGCTGCGAAATACGGCAGCAAGTCCGTCCGCAAGAATCTCACGATCCCCGCATGGCTCAACACCTTTGCCGAAGCCGAACAGCTCAACGTATCCAAAGTCCTACAGGACGCGCTCACCGCGCTCTATGAGAAGAAAACCGCCGTCTGAGCGCCGCGCAGCATATCCCAAGCGATATGCTGCTTTTCTTTTGCCCTGTTACTGCTGAATACTGAACCCGTCCATGCCGTACAGGCCGCGCCGCCTTGTATACGGGAACACCTGATGCAGCATCCCGGACTTTGGGTAGCTGATCTCGTAGAGCTGCCCCGGCGCGACGTTTCGCATCGAGATGAAGTACACGCCGGGCACATACCCGAGCGGCGAGAAGTTGCGCAGTCCGTCCGGATCGCGCAGCGCGTAGGCGACGAGGTTCATGTTCATCGTGATGCAGTTCAGCGTGTTGACGTTGCAGCCCGTATCCGTCGTGTCTTTGCTCTGCAACAATGAATAATCTGGAATGTAAGCGTTCCAGCCCTTATTTTCATCTGCCAGCACATCCTTCGTCTTGACGGGCAAGGCGAGCTGCTTGCCCGTGTAAGCGCAGGAAATATCTGCAGCGTCGTTTTTTCCCGCGCTCGCCCAGAGCACGGACGGGCTGCGCAAAGGAGCCGCGTCGATGTCGGCACGCAAAAACGTCGCCGCGCATGTCGTCATGGAAAAGAGCGGCACGCTCTCCGCTTCGATCGCCGTAGCTTCAAAGGTTGCCGACGACGTAAACATGTTGTAGCTGTTGCGGCTGCCGGAGAAAATCAAGCCGCCGTCCCAGTCGCCGATCTTTTCCAACGCGCCGAGCGCCAAGTGCTGGAACACGCCCGCCGTTTCCACGCTCACGATGAGCATGGGCGCAGGCTCCAAGATCGCATTGCAATACAGCGTATGCTCTCCCTGCGGCTTTACCGGGATGCCTGCGCCGATCACCTCTTGATTAGCGACGAATACGGGCGCGTTCGGCTGATCGTACCAAAACCCCGACGGCGGGTTATTCGTATGCGCCGTGCACGCGACGAGTCCGATGCCGTGCGCGTTCTGCTCATTTTTCTGCGAGGGGAAAATCTTCTTGCCCCCTGCCGAACGGAAAACGCCGAACACTTTGCTGTCGGGGCTTTTCAGTGCGAGCTTCACGCCGTCGGAAGTCCCCGTGCCGTCGATCGGCACATCCACGACGCAGTTCTGCAGCACCGTCCAGCCCTGTGCCGCCGCAAATTCGCCGACCTTCTGCAAGATGGCGACGGCATCCGTCAGCCCCGTATATTTTTGATACGACATCCCTACTCCTCCAATCTCAGCAGCATGTACCTGCTCTTTGTCTGTGCATAGTCCTTTCGCTCCTCTTTCAAGAGCTTTTCCACATCCTCCTCATAGACGATTCCGGCGCGTCCCTTGATGTGAAATTGCCTGCCCGCCCAACCGTTCGGCAGGACGAGGTGCAGTTTTCCGTTGATGCGCGTCTCCCCTTCTTTTCCTACCGGGTGCGACGGAAACGAGATGTACGGAATACGCCCTAATATGCCGCTTTGCTCTTTGCCAGCTGCGAGAAGTTCTATCGGTTCGAGCTTCCATGTTCCGCCCTTATCGTAGAGATGGCTGAAATCTCGCACGTCGCTCTCCGTCGGGCGTATGCGATACAAAATATGCTGCGGTCTTTCCGGCGGCTTTCGCACGAAATGATACAGCGGAACAGGACCCGAGCAGACAAAATGCGGCACGACGTCAAGGCTCTGCACATAATTTGCCGCGCCGCGCCACCTGCCATCGCTCAGGCAGATCATCACCTGCGTTGGGATGCCGCCCCTGTCTTCCGCCGCGCCCGCAAACGGCGCGAGGCCATGCGCGACGCTCCACTCCTCGGGGCGATAGTCGATCTGCAGAGCAACGACAGGCGTCGGCGTCTGCTGACTAGGCGAATACCACACGTTGATTCCCTTTGCCACAAAACCCGACGTGCCGCCGATAACCGCAGCAGGGAAAGCGTACTCTTCATTGTCGTAGGGCAAAAACGCGCCCAAGAAAGCATGATCCCATACGCCGCTGTTATTGATGACGACAGAGAGCGTATGCGCGTCCTTGACAAGCCAATAGTCAAGGACAAGATTCTTCGGACCCTCGAAGTTCATGCCGAAAGAAGGATAGCCGCAGCCCGGAAAAAGCGGCGGATGAAAGTCTATCACTCTCGAAGAACCCTCAAGAGTATATTGAATCGGCAGAAATTTGAAATTGCCGAACTTTATGCCGCCGGGCTGCTCATGCCAGTTGAGCGCCTCGGCATATTGCTTGAATACACCGAAATGCAAAACCCTCGCCGAATGTGTGAAAATATCGGGAGTTCCCGTAAACGTCGCCTTGTTCACCGTACGACCCGACATTTCGACAGGTGCGATCTGGTTCAATCCGTCCTTGTGCCAGACAAAATACGTTGCAAGATTTTCTTTCTTCATGAACCAGTCCGCATACGTCTTGCCCTTTTCTATGCGGTTCGCCATCAGCCCGAGATAGAGAACTTCGCCCTCTTTTCGTCCGCGCGCCTTGAAGATCGTGCCGCGCGGCCAAGCCTCCGAGCGCATGAGCTGCCAAGCGTCGTCGCCATGAACAGCATTGTCCGTCGCCCATGCGCTGACAATGGCAATCAAGTCCTCAAAAGATGCCGCCGTGCCTCGTTTCATACGAATCGCCATAGCATCACGCCCATTCTACCGCATGATATTCGTCGTCGTCGCGGCGAAATACGTTGTTGAAAATCTTGTACGGCTTGTCCTTGTAGAGAACCGTATCTTTTACGGCAAGATCGGCGCGGTTGCCGATCCAATAGAGGCCGTCGAACTGCCCGAGGATGCCGACAGGATCGCTTTCGTAAAGAAGCATCGGAAACAGCATGTGATCTTCCATCGACGCTTCTTCCTGCGCCTTCTTGTAAACCGTCAGTGTATCCACGGGCTTGACGTCGGTCGGCCATACCGACAGTTCCTTGCCGCCGTAACGCCATACGCCGTCGGGACGGCGCACGCATAGCGAAGAATATCCCGCAAACAAGCGCGGCGTCGTATAGACGCTGTGTCCTGCATCTTTGTCGCTCCACTTCACGCCGTCGTAGGCGCTGCCGCCGACGGCCATCGGGTATGGATACTGACGCTCGACGGCTACGGGAATGAAAAAGCCGAGATACGCCGCTTCATAGCGGTTCGACATCTCGACATGGATGGTCACGCGGCTCGTGTTTGCCGTCACCCAGTACATCATGCGCACATCGCGTGCAAAGGTCATGCACGGCAAGGTGTCACGATAAATCGCCCCCGGCTGCTCGAACCACTCCAAATGCTCGTCATAGCCACAGAAGCCGTTGAGCAGGAAATTCTCCTGTCCGCCGTCCGCGTCTTTGATCTTCATGCCGATGTAGATTTCGTCCTTGCCGTCGCCGACGCCGCAGAGGATGACTTCCGTCGTGTCCTCTGTGACCGCCGCAGGCCGCAGGAGCTTCCAAGCATTCCCCGCCGTGAAATTCGCATCGTCGATGAGAAACGCCGTGATGTCCTGCAGCATCTCTTTCACCGTCGTCGCTGTTTTGTTGAGTGTTGGCATGATATGTCTCCTTTTTGTTGCACCAAAAAAGGACACCGCATAACGATGTCCTTTTTGTATATTAAAATCAATATTGTTGCGACCATTCCAATCTTTCATCCCATTGGAAATAAATTACATAGAAAACATTGCTACGCTTTCCCGGCGCATCAGCAACCATTGACCTAGATATAAACACACCTGTATCTTCATCAACCAGCGGGACAAACATCCCTCTAATAGAGACGTATCTTCCATTCGATTGCATAACTGGCTCTTTCTCCGGATCCCGTTGTGCCAGCTGCTTTGTAATGTTTGCTGCAATACTCGGAGATATTCCCACGCCATACATCACACAAGATACAGTCGCAGGAAAAGACTTATTACTTTCCTCATTGTAACTCTGAAACGCAATATAGCGTATATTATTCGTCTCACTATCTTTGAAAACAGCTACTCCTGTGAGTTCGTTGGTGACAAACGAGTAAACAATCTCATTCCCATTTCTTTCTTCTGGCAGGCGCTGCATAATCCTTGCCCCAATCGCAATATCCGTATCCAAGCTATATGCAAGCGATTGATAGCGATCGAGGAACTTGCCATCAGTCAGCGTTACCCCCTTGTGAGCCAAGCAGCTTGCTTGAATCAAAAACATAAAGCAAAAAAATACAAGTACAACCTTCTTCATTACATCGCCCCCATATTCATATTGGTTTATAAAGATTAGACTTGCTTTAATTATATTCTCTTTTTCTCTCTAAAACAAGCCTAATCTTCATACATAGGGTTCCTTTTATCGCATTCGTCTCCCCAACTCGCTTCTCAGCCGCGCATTTCGCACGGTATCGCGCTCGATTTCGCTGCGGATGAACGGCTTGCCGTAGGTGTCGAAAATTCGCTTGCCATCGACATAGTTGTTCGCTGTCAGATGAATCGGGATGCTTGCGCCAAGTTCCGTGGTGAAACGGCTCGCCGCTGAATCGAGATGCCTGCCGACCATGCCGCCTGCCGCGAACTTCGGTATGCGCACATGGATGTTCGCAAATGTGCCGTTGTTGATGCGTTCCAACGTCTCACGGCCATACTTTTTGACGGCAGCAGCTTTCACGACGAACTCGCCGTTCGAGAGCCTCGACAGGATGCTGTCGCTCGTCCCTGTGCCGGGACCTTCGATATAGCCGCCTGCCGCGTGCTGCTGCACCGCTGTCGGCTTTTTCGCGACGGTTTCGCTAAAGGACGGCAATCCGAAGATGTTATGCAGCGGACTTGAAGAAAATGAGCGAATCTGACTGCTCGTATTTTGCAGCGTCGTGAGCAGCCCTGTGCAAAGCATCTGCAGCTCTGATTGAAGCGTCTGCGATTGTGAAGAGAACTCGCCAAGGAAAATCCCTGTGCTGGTCTTCAGCCGCTGATAGCTCGCTTCCATCGCCTGCACTTGCGCGTCTGCTCCGGCGACGCTTTCGCCGCCGTCGGGCGTCGGCTGCGCCGGGTACCACTTGTCCATTAAGTCGGCGACGATGCTTTCGGCATAGGCTTTCTGTATCGCCAACAGCACGGTTCGCGCGAGGTCGGTCAAGGCTTCTTCCAAGGATTCCGCTTGATTTACGCCATCCGTCAAGAAGGTGACAAGCCCATCTTCAAGCGATTGCTTCGCCGCCGAGCGCACCTTTTCTAAGACGGACGGCAGACGCTCCAAGCGTTCTAAGAGCGCCGCCGCGCGTTCGTGCGGCAGGATGTCTTCGGCAAGAATCCGCGCTTTTTCAATCTCCGCGCTCTCTTTGATGCGTGCGCGTTCGGCGTCGTCCGCCGCCTTTTGAAGCCGCTCTTCGACTTCGTGGTAATACTTGCGGTAGCTCGCCCAGCCGCGATCTGCCATGTCTTCTTCGGCTCTTCTTTCCTCTCGTCTGCCCCACGATTCGACCGCCGCTTTAGCGCGTTCCTTCTGCCCCATCGTCATGGTCGGATCGGCGTCAATCATGCTCGTCTGCCAAGACACGTTGTCCTTGATCGCATTCTTGAAGTTCTCGATGATGGCGAGCAGGTCTTTTTTGACTTCCTTGATTTTCTCCTTCGCCTTGAAGGCAAGCTCCGTATTGCCCAGCTCGGACGCTTCGCGAAATTGCTCTTGCAGATCGTCAAGCTGCTTGGCGACAAAGTGAACATTTGCCCGATCGGTCTTGTCATAGATGTAGCTTGTATAGCGTTTGGCGGCATCGGCAAGCGTATACATGTGCGCACCGATCTTGTAGACCATATCCTCAGCATTGTCCTTGATCGTGCGCATACCGACATCCAAGTAGCGCGACGCCTGCTCGATATTGAGGTCGAGCAAGCGATGCTTCAAGAGGATTCTTTCCTGTACTGCGGCTTCCTCGTTCTTCTCCAACTCGTATTTGCGGATTCTCTCCTCGCTCTCGCGCACGAGCTGCTTTTTCTGGATGAGCGATATGTTATTTTGCGTAGCGAAAAAGGCTTTCGCCGTTTCTTCCACCAGCTTCTGCGATTGCTCGGCTTGCCGCTTCATATCAAGCTGCGCTTTGTTGTGCGCAACGGGCAAGGCGTTCGCTCCGCCGCCTGCGCTTCCTGCTGCGCCGCTGATTGAACCGCCCGAAGCGTGCCGCAAGATGTCTGCAATAGATACAACGCCGACAATCTGCCCCGCGTTCTCCAAGGCGACTTCATCAATCGGCGTCCCCGGACCGTGCCGCCCCGACGACGTCAAAACGCGCCCATTGCCGGCATACATCATGGCGTGCCCCGGCGCACGCAAGGTGCCGTCGCTCCCTAGAGAGATGAGCACGTCGCCCGCCGCAAGCTCCATGCCCTCGACGTAATCCTTCCAGATGCCCGCCGCTTTCGTCTTGGCGACGATGCCGATTTTCTCCGCTTCATCGTCCGAGCCGAAGCCCGATACGAGAGGATCGAGATAATCTAAGATGGATTTGCCGTATTGCCCGAGCGTGTCGTCAAGCCCCGCGCGTTTGAGACTTTCGATGACGAACTCCGTGCATTTGAGGTCGGCATACGTCAGCTTTTTGTCGATGATCTTGCGCCCCTCAGCAGCGGCTCTCTCTCCAATTTCTGTGCTCGCAGGAGATGCGCTCGTCTGCCGCACCATCGGATCAGCGACAAGCGATGCCGACAACAGCTCATTCGCACGCGCACGCTTGCTCTCGATGCGTGCCATGACCTCATCCGCATACGCTTCGGCAGCGGGTCCAGAGCCATTGTATCGACGAAGCGCCTCACGCACATCGCCTTTGACGCTTTTCAATATCTCAAGGAAAAATTTTGCGCCGCCATAGGCATTGCGCACGAGGTCATACGGATTGCCCGCCATCGCCTGTGCTTCGTCGGATGTGAGCTGCATCAGTCCTACGCCGCCGTCATGTGACACCTTGACGTTGCCATTCTCATCCCAGTGCTGCCCGCTCGATTCCTGCTCCGCGATGGCTAGAAGCGTTTCATAGTTGAGCTGTCCTGTCTCGTCTATGCTCTTGAGTTCCTGCAAGGCGAGGTAGAGCGCACCTTCTTCGGGCGTAGCGCCCTGCGGGATGCCTGCCGCCTGTCCGCCGCTCTGTGCGGCCTGCGCGGCCTGCGACACCCCGCCGCTTGCTGTCGGCTGGAGATTTCCCGCAGCCGCTGCGATCAGCTCAGCGGCATAGCGTTGGTTTTCCGACAGCTCTTTGAGCGTCTTTCGGTGATCTTCCAACTCCGCCGTCAGCTTTTCGATCTCCTGCGTCTGCTTCTCCCTGTCCTCGTCCTTGACGGGCGTCGCCTTGATGCGCTCGATCTGCGCGACGAGAGCATCGACAGTCTTTTGCTCCTTGTCAATCTCCGCCTGCGCGTCTTTCGTGATCTTCTCCTGCCACGAAATCATGCCTTGGTCGAAGAGCACGCTGATTTCTTCCATCGCTTTTTTGACTTCTTTGAGCTGCTCGGCGAGGTTCGCCTTAATCATGGCAAGCGCACGCTTCAAGGCGTCCTGCTGCGCCTTGAAGAACTTACGCTCCGCTTCTTTTTGCGCTTTTTCCGCCGCTTTTTCGTCTTTGTCTTTGCCGTATTTGCTCGTGACGTTCGGCGTCGGCTTATCACGTTCCGCTTTTTCTGCCTCAAGTTTCGCTCTTTGATCGGCAGCTCGCGCCCGCGCTTCTCCTGCAAAATTGCTATGCTTGAGTTTATCTCCCGTGCCCTCTGCAATTTTCTCTTCCGCTCGGTCGGCGATGGCTTCCCAGTTGTCAGCACCCTGTTTGAAAAATTCACGGATTGCCTGCGTAAGCTCGCGTACGAGAGCAATGACCTTCTTGATTGGTTCTGAGAACATCAGCTGATCGAGGAACAATTCCCATGCTTTACGCATGTTCCAGACCATGCGCAGGATATGCCCGATCGTCACAAGGAGGTCTTCGAGGATGCCGATCAAATCCTCTACAGGCACAATATCTTCCAAGACCGTATAAAAATCAACGATGCCATCAATGATTTCCAGAACCCAGAAATACACTTCCTGCAAGGCGGCGATAAAGTCCAATATGGCAGGATTGACCTCAAATTCTCCTGTCGTCTCATTGATCTCGCCGAACAGCTCGGCGATTTCCTGTGCGGCAACCTTGATTTCGGGACCGAACGCCTCCGTGATTTTCGCCGAGGCTTGCGTCGCGTATTCTTCGATCATGCTGAACATGCCGGAGAACGTCTCAGGATATGCCTCTGCCGAATACTTGAAGCCTTCCATGCGCTTCATAAGGAAGGTGAACAATCCCTCGGCAGAATCCTTCGCCGCCTTGATGTCCGCATCTGTCAATCCCATTGCCGAAGCAATCGTTGATGATGACGCCGTGATGCCGCCCTGCAGGAGATCTCGAAGCTCCTGCACGAACTGCGTAGAGTTCAACCCCATCGCTTTGGCGGCATTGACGCCCGTCGTCGTAAAGTCGCGAATCTGCTCAAGATTCAGCCCCGCGCCCAAGCCCGGAGCCAAGATGCCTTGAAACGTCGTCACAAGATCCTTCGTGCTCGCTGCCGTGCGGATGGCGTCGCCGTTAAGCTTCTGCATCATGCTCGATGAAATGCCGAGCGCCGTGTTGAAGTCGATCGCCTCGCCGTTGATCTGCCCCATGGACGCAAGCGTGCCCGCCATGCCGAGTTTCGCCGTTTCCATGTCTTTGGCAAACTCGAAACCGGGCATGACGATGGAAGATGCGACGTCCTTGATGGTCGTGAGCACCCCGAGCACGCCCTGCACCGCAAGCTGCGCTTTCGCCAAGCCGCCCAAAAAGCCGCCGAAGATGTCGCCCGAAAGGCTGTTTCTCGCCGCGCCTCCCATCTGGTCGAGGCGGCGATTGAGATTGTTGATCGTGTTGTTGAGATTGTTGAGTGTCCCGTTTAGATTGCCCGCGCCCGAATCAAGCTGCCGAAGTGCGGCGAGCGCGGCGAGGATGCTCTGCAGGAACTGTGCGTTGTCTCCGCTGATCCGTATGATGATGTCGCTATGCCCTGCCATGCCGCCCTCTCTTTCCGCGAAGCCCTTCTAACATCGGCGTCAATTCTTTAGAGCCGCCGCAAATCGCCGCCGCGCCAAGCGCGACGCCCTCAATGAAATCCGCACGCGCCGCATTCTCCTCCAGCACGATTTTTTCAAAAAACAGCCGAACCTCGGTGATGCTGTACGCATGAAGCACGTCGTCCTTCGCATGTCCGTGCGAGATGAGCTTTTGCAGTACCTCGTACGGCGTTACTTCGCGTCCTTCGCTTTCTTCTTCGTCTTGACCTTCGCGAGCGTCCGGATAAAAAAATCACGGTTGACCTCGAACACCACGCGCCCCACTGTGATGGCGTCGTCAAGCGGCAGACTCTCTAAAAATGCCGCCTCTTTCTTCGTCGCCAATACGCCGATCTCCAAGAGCGACGCAACGACTTCCTCGACGCCGTCAACGCTCATTATGGCAGCCAGCGTGCCGCCTAGAAGCCCGCTGCGCTCGGTCTGCGTCCCCTCACTCGCTTCTTTTGATTCCTCAGCAAGCTGCCCCAATCCGCCCGTTGCCGCGTCCAGAGCCGCACCGTTATCCATGATGAACTTCACGATCTTCCCCAGCGGCGTGACGGCGCGCAGCGTATCCGCCCAAGAGAGCGGCTTGATCGTCAGTTTTTCACCGCCCACCTCGATTTCCTGCCCTGCGAGCAGCACTTTCCTCTCGTCCATGGTATCCCCCCTAGAAACAAGGGACGGCGCAAACGTCCGTCCCTGCCATCTTCATCCTATGCACGCTCGACCATGATGCCCGAGACGTCGCCCGGGTAGTCAACGCGGAAATAGCGGCTGTCGGGATTGTCCGCATCGGCGTGCTCGAAACTCGCCAAGACGGAAGCCTTGATCTGACGGCTGCCCCAGTCCTCGCCGATAAGCGAATCGTCCCCCGTCGGCGCGATGGAAACGTGATAAAACAGCACCGATTTCTGACGGCCATGCGTCGGGTCGTACTCAAAGCGCAGCGCACCCTCGATTTTCTTCTTCACACCTGCATAGATGCGCGGGATATGCTGCTCCTCGACCTTGCAGCTCACATAGATTTCCTCGCTCTCTTTGATCGCCGACGTGAGCGGAAAGCGCACTTTGCCGTTTCGTACATCGACCGCATCCGCCACATAGTCCGTGCCCTCTTCGAGCGTCACGCCTGCGGGGACAGCCTCGATGCGCCACACGTCGCCCTGCTGGAAGTCGATGCCGCTCGTACCCGCCGAGAATTTCACCTTTACGCCGTCAGAGAGCGTCTGCGCGTTGCCCTTGACAATGGTGCCCGCGCTCGTGTACGCGCCTGCTGCGCCCTTCTTCCAGACGAACTCCGCATCCGTGATCGTACCGGCGACCGTATTCGCCTTCTTGATCTTGATGTAGAACGTCTCCGTCGTCGTGCCCGTGTACGTGCCGCTCGACGTGATCGAGCCGGTCGATTTCGTGATGCCGCCCTGCGTGTCGAAGATCGGCGCCCCAAGCGTCGGCGCGATCGGGTTCTTGCGCTTGATGACAAGATTCTTGTAGTTGTACGCGCTCGTCGTCTTGTCGAGCAGGATGAAGATCTCGCTGCCCGGCGACACGGTGTACGGCACATCCGAGAGCGTCTTTGCCTCGATGTGCTTGATCGCCGTCTTGCCGTACATCGCGAGCGCATAGCGCAGCGGGTCGGATTCGTCCATCGTGATGGTCAAGTCCACGTCGCGCTGCGTCTCGACCTCGGCGAGCTTTTCGCGCGTGCCGCGCGTCGCATCGCGCTTGACGATCGAGTTGACGTTCCAACTCGCCTGCGCCGCCGAGCAGTTGCCCAGCGAGAAAAACGTACCGTCGGGATTGACTTCCTTGTCGAAGTTGCAGAATGAAAACTCACCTGCGCCGACATCGAAATTCGCCGCGCTCTTCTGTGCGCCGAGCATGTGCGCGAAGCGCTGCAAATCAAGGTTCATACCTTCCATCTCTTATTGCCCCTTTCCATTCAAAGACAAGAATCAACTCATTGCCGTAATACGGGCGCACCATATCGCCCAAAGGCTCGACGCCCGTCGCCGATATTTTCACGGCGATCTTGAGATTCGTCAGGATGTAGTCGTGCAGTCGCCGAATCTCCTCTAAGATGAGATTCTGGATGCGGTACTGCTCGCGAAACGCACGCCAGATGTCCGTATCGTCCGTGCGGTGCTTGATGAGCAGATGCACAGCGACGGCGCCCGTCGTATTGACCGTCTCCGCCGCTCCGCGCTCGGCTTCCCAGTCGATCTCAATCGACGAGCCGCCCCCTTTCGGCAGGTTGCCGATCAGATCGACCTCATACGTTTCGGCGATCTCCGGCAGACTTTGCAGATACATGCGCACGCTTTCGACGATCGGCAGCCACATGAAGCGCATCAACCACGCCCCACTTTCGCCGTCAGCGGGAAGTTTTCGCCGAGGTCTTTTCCTTCGGCTCCCGTGAACGTCTCCGCGCTGATCCGTGCTTCCCAGCGCATATACTCCCGCTCATAAATCGCACGCTTCTTCTCGTAAGGATCGTCGCCCGCTTCCATGCTGCGCCCGCTCGTCATGGCGGACGCGTTGCGGGCGCAGACCATGAGCGCGTAGAAAAGCGCCAGCTGGCGAATGGGATAGGCGACGGGCGTGCGGATGCGCTCGGGCGATACGCCAAGACGCGCGGCAAGTCCGTCGACGTAATCCGTCGATTCCGCCACATCCTCATCGGATAAGCGCGGCTGCAAAAGCGTGTCGCGTACATCTTCCATATTGAAGTACATTACCGCGCCCCCCTTGTCGCTGCCTCAATGTGACGGTTGAAAATCGCGGTGATCCGCGTTTTGCTGCGGTCTGCCGCTTCATAAAGGAATCGGTCAGCGGGCGATCCCGTGTGCATGACGAGTCTCGCGAAATGGATCTGCCCGTTCGATGCCCAACGAAGCGCTTTCTTACGTTTCGGACGAATGGGATAACGATCTGCACGAGAGCCGTGCGTACCTGTCGGCTCATGCACAAACGGCGCATACGGCGCTCGCTGCATCTGGAAGTATATTGTTCCCTCCAACTTGGCTCTATCCACTTGGCAGGCGATTTCACGCTCCAATGCCCCTGTGCGCGGCGTAAAGCGATGATGCGCACGCGCTTCTCGCTGCACCAAACGGCACGATTCGAGAAGTGCGCGGCGAATCGCCGTCCGCGTCCGCCGCAGTCCCACCGTTTCAATGGCGCGAATCGCTCCCAGCGCGTCAATGTCCACATGAATGTTCATCACGCACCGCCCGCCGCGTCTCTATCTTGCGCGGCTTCATCTTTCGCCTTCCTGCCCTTTGCCTTGCCGCCGTCGCCTTTGCCGCTTTCGCCGACATCGCCGCGCTCGCCAACCGGCTCCGGCTGATAGCCCAAGTCCGAAAACTCACGGATGCGCGATTCTTCAACGATGACCTCATCCGTGTCCTTATAAAGCCTGATCGTCTTGACCTTCATTCCTCAACCCTCCCTCAAAACAATACGGATACTTCTCCTCGATGCGAGAAAGCTCAAGACGCGCCGCTTGCATGATGCCGCGCGTTTCTGCCATGAGGCGGCAGGAGATGAACATATCCCCCGCCGCTTCCTTGACTTCGGCACTTTTGTCAAAATGCGTGCAGCCCGCATACACCATATCCGCCACTGCCGAAATGGCAGCGCAGACGATATTCTGCCCTGCAGGCGCACCGTCTTCCGATGCGTGCCCCGTGATGCGCATATAGGCGCGTCCGCGCCCTTCCGTGAACCGATACCGCACCATAGGCTTACCCCAAGATGCGGCAGGCAAGCTCAGGAATCATCGTCTTGACGCCGCAGAGCAGATCGAGCGAGCAGATGTCCCGCTTGAGCTTCACGTCGTAGTCAAAGACGACGCGAATCGAGATGCCGCCGTCGCTGATGATCGCATACTGCGAATCGGCAACGCCCAAAGGCTTCGCCAAGGGGCGCGTCACGAGCGTGAAAGCGTTCTTGTGAAATGCCATGCTCGCCGTATGATCTTTGACGACCGTCACCACGGTATTTGCCGCGAACGTCTGACGTGCCGCCGGATAGAACTGCACCGTGACCGAGTTGCCTGCCGCATCGGCGTCCTTCATCACGACGTAAGGACGCGAATCGCCCGCGAGCGTGAAGATCGTGCCCTTCTTGATCTTGCCCGTCAAAGAGCCGTCCGTGAATGTCGCGACGTTGCTGTCCGCCGATACGATCGCCGAGAGCTTCATCGTTGGCGTCACGGACAAATCGCCATTCTCGTGCTTGCAGATGTTTTGATCCATGTAGAAATCAAAGCCGAACTTACGCCCGAGCTGCGCATTGATGATCGCGCTCGTCTCGCCCGTGTGCCCGACCGAGTTGAAGGCGTCAAGTTCCAAGAGCTTTGCGTCTGCCGCCGTGTCCAGAACCGCCATGCGCCCTGCCATCGGCACTTTGTTGTCGTTCATCTCTTTTCGGACCGCCGTAATTGCCGCGACGCTTGCGGGCGTGTTGCCCGGCGTGCCGACGTAGTACGGAATATCTTCGTAGCAACGGCAGATCTTCTCGTCAATCGCCTGTTCGATCGACATGACCGCAGGCTCGATGAGCTGCTTTGAAAAGTCGCTGATGCTAAGGGACAGTTCTTTCGACGTGATGCCGAACGATACGTCGAGAATGCTGTCCAAGACGACAGGCACCTTGCCTTCGACGGCGTTCTGGATCTTGATGCCCGTCGCCGGGTCAAACAGATCGACCTCAAAATTCGCCGGACGGCGCACCATGACGGTATCGCCGACTTCGGCGAACTCGCCGTCATAGTCGCGGCTCACAAGCTGCGACATGACCGTGTTGTTCTTGAGGACCATCAACGCTTCACGCGCAACGTGCATCGGCGTCAAGAAATCATTCCCTGCAAAACGCTGCAGATTGAGTTTCATCTTCTTCATGTTCGGTTTCCCCCTCTTTCTTGTGGAAACGCTGCTTCATTCAGCATTTCCTTAAATCTTGCCTTCCTTGCGAAGCTTTTCATACTCCGCCTGCGACATCTTTTGAAAATCGACCTTGCCGCCCGCGCTGCCGCCCGAGCCTGCACCTGCGTTCTGGTTGTTCGCCAAAAGGCGCGGATGCTTCTCAAAGAACATCTTGACGCCTTCTTCGACGGTGACTTCCGTGCCGTCGTCGGTCGGAAATACGGGCGTTTCGTCGTCCAAGATTTTCACCTTGTCGCGGAAGATCGGCACGAGCGCTTCATATTCTAAAGCGCCGCTTTTCTTGAGCGCGCGTTCCACTTCTGCATCGCGAATGATCGTATGGATGCGGGCGAGCCTTTCGTCGGCGATCTTCTTCTGCTCGTCCCGCTCCTTTTCGAGAGCCGTCCTACCGCGCGTGAGATCGTTGATCTGGCTCTGCAGCTTCGCCGTATCCACGCCGCCGTTCTTCGACTTCTGCGCTTCTTTCAAGGCTTCCAGCGCAGCGTCGAGGTCTTCCGTATCGACGGGAATCCCGTTGAAGTCCAAGAGTTTATTGAACTTCTGCACCGCCGCATCACGCTCCGTCGCGAGCGTCTTTTCGCTGCCCGTGAGCTTTGCGATCTTCGCGTTGAGCTTCGCCGCATCGCTCTTGCCCTTCTTGTCCGAAGCGATGAGCTGGTTCAATCCCGCGACATACGCCGCGCCGCCCTCAAGCCCTGTCAGAGCTTCCGTGATGGCTTCGACCGTCGCAGGCGCTTCGCCGCCCTCGTCAAAGCGCTGGAGATTCAAGCGTATCAGCTTTTTCGCTGTTTGTTTCAACTGTCATTCCCCCTCAAGATAGATATGAAAATGGTCGCCGACGGCGACCGCGGACAATCTCTTGCTCGATTCATGGCTTTACCTACGCTTTCTCATAAGTTTTCTCGAAAATATCCGGCTTGCAGGGATATATCTCCCCGTTTACACCTTGAATGATGTAGTCGCCCACACTCGCATGATGCGTGCCTTCCAGCGTCTTGACGTACAAATCGCCGCCCTCTTGAAAGAACAGAATTCCATCAATAAAGGCTTTGACTGCCCAATCGGGAACATAATATGTCCCGTCTTGCTTCATCAAATCGCCGTCAAATGGGAACGCTTCAATGGCCACGGGCTTTTTCCTGTACTTTGCCATACGCTCACCCCCCTTACCGATACCGATTCCACTGATGGACGAAGATACGCACGAACCGCTGCGCTTCCTTCGCCAGCATCTCCTCCGACTCGGCAATCAACGGCTTCGTGCTCTGATAAAGCATCAGCCCTTGATCCTGCCGCTTCTCCGCCGCTTCCGCGTCGCTTTTCAGATACCGCTCGCGCTCCTCGTACCAAATGCCGAATCGCTTGAGTTCGCTGTAGAGTACGGCAAGCACGCAGTCGGGCACAACGGTAAAGGCGTTCGGGTCAACCTCATAGCCCGTCAAGACGCCCTCTTCTTCGTAGTCCTCTAAAGCACGCATGACGCCCGCCTCATAGAGCGGCTGTTTGACGCACTCGGGCAGCTCTACACTCGGCAAGAGCCGCAAAAGCTCCTCTCTCGATGCTTGATGCAATGGCTTCACCTCCTGAAAAGGGTACAAAAAAAGCACTTTGCGTATTCTGCAAAATGCTTTTTTGTATGACCTGCATTAAAAAAATTCTATGCCGTTTTCATGAATTTCAACTTGCAAACCTCGCAAATCGACCTCGGTTCCCTTTGGTTTCAGAAATGCGCTTACCCACTGCCCCGTTCGACATTCGCGAACGACTGCGCCCCAGAAATATTCAAGCACTTCCCACCGATAGAGCGGGACAATATCAGCCATACTGACGTTCGCCTCCTAATTATGGTACAATATTTCCAAGCGAAAGGAGGTGATTTTATGCCAAATCAGCATGTCGTCCCTCATAATGGCAAATGGGCAGTGAAGCGTGAAGGAAGCAGCCGCGCCACGATTGTAACAAACACGCAAGCCGAAGCCATTCAACGGGCAAGAGAGATTTCCCAAAACCAACACACAGAGCTTATTATCCACGGGAAAAATGGTGCAATTCGCGCACGTGATTCTCACGGACATGACCCATTCCCACCTAAAGGGTAAGGGCACAGTCAAAAGGCACTTGCTTACAGTTGCAAGTGCCTTTTCTAATCTGCTGTTACTCCAAAATCATGCCGACTGTTGCGGCACTTCCTCAATGCTCTTGATATAGCTGCCCTCAAGTATCACATACTCAAATACGGGATCGTTGAGCACCTTGACATCGTAAGCCCAGTCATCTTCATCCTGCGCAAAATATAGGGGTTCACAAAGCCACACCTCGCCTCGAACCGTTTCGACTTGCACCAAATTTCCTCTGGACTGAATTTCCATAAGATGTTTTATCTTTTTCAACGATTCTTCCAGATACACTTTGCTCACACCCTTTTTGGCGGTTCTACTGAATAAACATGTGTCCCATGCTTAGAGTATACAAGTTCCAGCCATGTAGTGTCAACCAGTTTACCTTTTTTTGTATCCCAATACTGCCCTAAAAATACACCTGTATCCACTTTCTCTCTTGGGCTTCCATTTAGCGGATTAGGGTCATACATTTCCGTACCATGATATTTTTTTACTAACCGTTCAAGCTCCTTTTGTGTGACGCCCTCATGAAATACACTCGGCTGGAGATTTAAGTCTTTCAACTGCTCCACATATCGATCATATTCTTTCGTACCCGGAATATGTCGGTTTTGCACTTGCCGTCGAATTGTGAGGTTATACGGACTTCCGTCAAGAAGCGTATCCGGTATTTTCCCGCCTGCAAACAGCTGCAAATCAAACTTGAAATCCCCTGCGCTCAAACGGCTTTTCGGCTTTTTGAAGCCGTCCCAGCCGCGAAGGAGATTCTGCCAGTCGCCGCCCTTTTCGTAGGCTTCCAGACCTGCATCGCCGAAGAGCGCACTCTTCCGCTTTTCGTCGAGCGAGTCGATGTAACGCCGCGCACCTTCGGGCTTGATCTTCTTGCCTTTGCGCTCCCATGAGAATACGTCTTCCAACATGCACATGCAATGCGGATGGCGCGGGATGCTCGGGACTTTATGCTTGGGATAGATGCCTTTGCCATAGCCTACGTCCATATTGGCGCAGACGTCGCACTGGTCGAACGGGCAGAGATGGTGGCGGCTTGAGAGCCGCCAGCGATAGCCCCAAACATCCTCATCGCTCTCCCGCTCAGCGATATAGCCGTCGAACCATGCACGCGCCGCTTCCGTACGGGCGATACGCCCGGCATGGTAGCGCGTCTTTTCTTCGACCGCCGCCCACGCCGCGCGCTTGATTGCCGCCGCCTTAAGTTCGTCTGCCGTACACGCCTTGATGAGTGCATTGTACGCGGCCTGCAGGCGTGGCGACTTGATGCTGTGCGCCAAGCTCTCGACCTGAAGCGCATGCCGCCGCAGGTCGCTCATAAGCGCGTCGTCGCCTAAAGCCGCTTCTGCCGTCCGCAGGAGCTTCGCCATGTCTTTTCTCAGCGTCGCTTTGCTGAGGATGCCTTTGCCGCTGTTATAGCCGTCGTAAAGCTCCATCGCGATGTCTTTGATGCTTTTGACCTGCCGCAGCGCGATGCCGAGCGCGGATACGATGTTGTTGCGTACAGGGATCGCGTGCAGCCGTTTCGAGAGCTTCATGCCGTCGCCTGTCCATGCCGTTTCCATGAGTTTTCTCTTGATGTCTGCCTCTGACGGCGCGGCTACGAACTTCGGCAGTATGCCGTAGCCCGCACACGCTGCCAAGAAGAGCATTTGACTTACCGCCTGCGCGTTCGCGCCGAAGAAGCCGACGTCTCGAATGGCGTCCTCTACGGCTCGCGTCATGGGCACGCCGTCGTTAAACTTCTGCAGCACGCTTTCGACGAGCGCATCGCCTATGGCAAGATATTCTTTCCGATAGCCCTGCAAGATGCTTCGGACGGCTTCTCGAAATTCACGCGCTTTGAAATCGGTGTCTTTCGACATGGCTTATTCCTCGCTTTTTGCTCTTTCGTCTGCCTGCGGCGTTTGCTCGATGTCCTGCATGATTTCGTCGTAGCGACGGTCGTCTACGTCGGCGAAGTAGACTTCTGCCGCCTTGCGGTTGATCTCGCGCTCGACGACCTCGCCGCCGATAGCGAGCGCTTTCATCTGCGCCGCTTTGTTCAGCTCGTCTTCGATGTCTGTGATGTTGAAGGTGCGCGGGTATTTGACCTTGAGACTTTTGAGGTCGATCCCCGCCCAAGCGGCAAAGACGCGAAATATCTTAATCTCAGCGATTTCGCAGTTTTCTGCCATGTCGGCAAGTTCGTCCGTCGTTTTTTCAAAGTCCCACTGTTTTGCGACGCCTGATGTTTTTGTTTCTACCCCGACGACGCTCGACAGCCCCGCTTGGCGGTACATGTCGTCAATGATGTCCTTGATTTCCTGCTGTAAGATTTGCACCGGCTCTAAGGGCGGGGCGGTGAATGTCGGCAAGTGGTGCGCCGTCTGTGACGAGCATGTTTCCCGTGCCGAGCGTCAAGCCGATCTCTTTACCGTCTTCGTCTTTCTGCTTCAGCGCGGCGGCGGCGTTGCGCGTCGCGGGATAGATCAGGACGGGAAAGCATTGATTGCGGAGTATCTCGCGCTTTTCGCTGTCACGGTTGTATACGTCGCGACTGGCGCGGGCGATGTGCAGCATACTCGGCACGGGGAGCGGCGTATCGGCGTCCTCGTCGGCTGCCGAGAGCGTGACGATAGGCAAGATGCCAAGACCGTGTTCGCCCGTGCGCGTCTCGCCGTTTTCTCCTTCACTCTTGCAGCTCCATGTCGTTTGCGTCCATGTCCATTCTTCTTTTTCTCCCGTGCCGGAGAGATCATGCTTGCTTCTCTTTGTCGTCAGCTTGTAGGAAAGGCTGACGAAGCGTCCGGCACGGTCAGTCTCATAGTCCGTGACCTGCTCGGGGTAAACCGGATAGAGATACGGGAACAGCCGCTGTTCGAGCGCGTCTTTTTTATTTGCGGCTTGTTCGTCCGCTGCGAAGTTGTCCACGACGATGAAGACGCGCCCGAAAAGCCGCGCCATCTTCGCCGCCTTTTTCATGAAGGCGTTCATCGTCGTGCCGCTGCCGTCGACGTCTTCGACAAACTGCTTGAGCATTTCGCTGTCGTTGAAATCGCGCACGATGGTCTTTTTGAAGATCGGATTTGTCAGCGAGTGGATAATGACTTTGACGAAATTCGAGTATCGCGCCATTTTCTTTCGCAGGAGATAATCTTCCGGCTCTTCGCGGCTGTGCGCAAAGAGATAACGCCCGTCTTCAAAGCCGCCGCCCCCTGTGTATGCGTCACGCAGGAGTTCGTAGTTGTCTGTCATGTTCTGCCCCCTCAATACAATTTATGCCGCCCGAAGATCGGCGACATGGCAAGCAGCATATCGTTTTCCAGCCCGTAGCGGACGGCATCGATCGCGTGATTGTCCTTGTCGGGATACGCTGAGATGAACTGCCCGTCTTTGTTGCGCATGTATTCGTAGCCGACAAACTCGCGGTAGGCGTTCGGGCAGCGCCGTTTGTCGATGTAGATGCGATGAAGCCTTTGCAGCCACTTAATGCCGAAGTCAACGGAATCGGGGCCTTTCTTGACGGAGAGCACATTGAGTCCGTAGTCTGTCATTTCATCAATCGACTTCGGCTCTGCGCTGTCCGCGCCGATCAGCCGCCTGCCTGCACGCGGCAGGATCAGCTCCGCCGCCCGCCTGTTTTTCATGCGCTGCGCATATATCTCGTCGAAGATGTATAAGTCCTCACGCTTTGCATCGTAGTGCATACCGACGTAAGCGAGCGGATCAACGGCAAAGCCGAAGTCCAGACCATGACGCAGGTGATCGAAGGCGGAGACTTCTTCATCGCTCATTTCTCGCTCTTCCACATTGTCGAAGACGCTGCCGCCCGTACCTGTGACTTCGCCGAGGTATTCGTGACGATAAAGCACTTCGCTCTTTTCCTTGAGCCGCTCTGCTTCTAAGATAAACTGCTCGCCGAGCCAGCGGCGCGGCACATCGAGATACGTCGATTGATGCACGACACGATCTTCACGGTCGAAACGCGCTTCTTCATTGACCCAGTTGTTGCGGCTCTTGGGCGGGTTGAACGAGCAGAAGACCCAGTACCGTTCACCGCCGCGCAAGAGCGACTGCAGGAGACTTCGCACCTCTTCCATGCCTGTAAACTGGTCAAGCTCTTCGATCCAGACGACGCCGACATAGCCGAAGGGCAGTTTTAGCGACTTGACTTTTTCTTTGTCATCCACGCCGAGAAAGAGGATTTTCTGCCCCGTGCGCTTATAGGTGAACGAGAGCGGACTAATGCGAGCGTCAAACGCATCCGCCAACCCCAGCACATGAATCGCCCACTCCACTTGATTGTAGACGCTGTTTCGGAGCGTGTTGCCAACCTTTCTGAGTACGACCGCGTGACAGTCGGGATTTTGCAGGATGCCGAGCGGGACATTGAGCGATGCAAAGCTCGACTTCGTAGAGCCGCGTCCGCCTGCCAGCCAGTAATGCGTATATTTGTGCCGCTGCACATCGAAAAAGATGCCGTCAAAGCTCGGCGCGATGAGGCTTGCGATATTCACGACTTTCTCTTCTGCGCTGCTCAATCTCCCTCACCTCGTTCAAAAACAAACCGCATCAGCGCGGCATCGCCGCCCTTGTCCTCTTTCAGCGCCCGCTCTTTGAGCTTCAGCTCGCGCTCCTTGAGCCGCACGTCGGGCGACTCGTTCGACACGTCGAGCAAAATTTTCATCATCTGTGAATTGCCGCCGCACGCACTACGGATGAGGCTTCCCCAGACAGCATCGCCCACGGTGATTTCCGCATCGCCGAGTTTCGCCGCCTTCATGATCGCGGTCTGCATGTCGGGGTGCAGTTCCTTGAGCTGCATCGCCATCGCCTCTTTGAGCGCGGTTCTGAGCGCCTTCTTTCGACGGCGAGATTTGCCGCTCGCAATGCCGCCTTTTTGTGTAATTTCTCTTTGTTCGCTCTTTGTTCGTTGATTTAGCGGATTCAAATTCTCCTCGTTCGCCATGCTACATGCTCACCACCGTCCTTGCTTATTTTCGTGTACACAAAAAGGCAGCTGCTCGGAAATTCCGAACAACTGCCTTTTCCTTATTCTGCTTCTTCCAATTCGCGATGCACCGTCTCAATGCCACGCGCGATGACATCGGTGCGCGTCGTCCCCATACGCTCGGCACATTCATTCAACAACGCAAGTTCCTTGTCAGATAATCTCACGTTGATCTGCCCCGTGCGCGGGTTCGTCGTCGGTCTGCCCATCTTCTTTTTCTCGATACGCCGCACCGCCTTTCTTCTTGCCGTATCTCAAGGGATATTGCAGGGCGGCGGCAAGTCCGCCCTGCTTCCCTTTTTTCATCGGGTCAATCCTTCATGATGCGTTCCAACTTGTCCGCAATCTTCTTGACCTTCGCCTTGACCTCTTGGTCTTGGAGCGTTTCCTTTTCCAGTCTCTCGTAGACTTCCTCGACATCATCGAGAAGGAAACTGACGAATCCCTTAAATTGCGTATCTGTCATGCCCATAGTGTCCATGTCGTCCCCCTTTCTGCTCTTGCCCGCCTACTCGCTTGGTTTCCCTTGCTGTATTTATAGTATAACTTATGCGCGTGCAAAAGTCAAGGGGATATTTTTATAAAAACCGCCAATTTTATAAAAACAATAAAGGCACATTTATAAAATGCTGCAAAAATGGAAACATCATGCCGTTACAACGATAACAACATCTGCGCCGCGCCTCCCTGCCGTCTTGCAGGTTCGCGCCCTCTATCCAGCAGCTTAAAGACCTCTTCCCGCTCGCACGTCCCGATGCCTTTGATGCGCTGCATTGCTTCCTCGATACCCTTGATCGCCCTCAGCATACTGTCCAGAGTCTGCACTGTTCCCCTTTGATACGCGAGCGGCGGCACGAAGATCAGCATATTCGCCAGCTTCTCTCTCGGCAACGACGGAACAGTGCTGCTTGCGTTGAACCGTTCCAAACGCTCCGATTGCAACAGGTGAAACAGGAATCTCGCATCCATCATGTTTTTCCTGCATTTGATATAGACGCAAGTAGCACCGCAGAAGAACGGCGTACCCACAGGAACGAAGTACTGCTTCTCAATCGAGCCGCGAATCGGCACAATCACAGCGGGTCCTTCATCCATCGCCGTGTCAATATGGGCGACAATCCCGCCCGACATGTATACGGGCACGTTCCCTGCGCCGTATGCGCTATGCGCTTTCCCGCTCTTGATCTCTCCGACATCCTTGATCCTCATGCGCCGCACCTGCGTCATTTGCAAGTTTCTTCCGGTACGCATCCAAAACCTCCTGCAAAGCGTCCAACAGCGGAGCAATGCTCTCGCCGCCCATCGCCGTTTGTGCCAGATAGGAAAACTCAAGACTTGCGCGTAGATGCTTGCACAGAGCATCTCTCGCCTTGCGCTCCTCTTCCTTGATGTCGATTTCCTCGCGCTGCTGTTCCTGCTGCAAATAAGTCAACACGCTCAGGGAGAATCCGTTCTCGCGCATCTCTTCCAAGGGCACGACGCGCTCCATCTCATGCTCTTTGTCGATGAAACGGATGCTCGTCCCTTTTCTACGTTTCTTCAGGACAAGAGCAAGCTGCGCCACGGACGTGTCGACGAACAGCTCTCCCGGAATATGGATGGCAGCATCGACGACGTTCTGCTCAATCAGCCACTGGCGAATCTTCCCTTCCCGCTGTCCGCGATAGCCGATGCCGGGGAAGTTCAGCACGACCGCCGTGCCGTCATCCGTCAGATAATGGAGAATGTGCAGCAGAAAAGCAAAGTCCGCCTTAGACGGCGGCGCAAAGCACGGCGCAGATGTGAATCGCGCATCGTCTTTCAGCAAGTCAGGCGACCATTTCACGGAAAAGGGCGGGTTGGCGATAATCGCGCGAAACTTCTTACCGACGAAAGCGGGAGAAAGAAGCGTATCATCGCAAACGATCTCACTGTTCGGTATCGCTCTCGCCGCCTCTGCCGCCTCAGGGTTGATGTCTTGCCCGTACTTCTTCACGGTATCGGGAAAGATTTCAAGGAGCGAGCCATGTCCGCATGTCGGGTCATAAACTTCCGTGATTTTCTCCGGCAGGAATGACCGCATATATTCAGCCAACGGGCGAGGCGTGTAAAAGATGCCGCTTTTCTTGAAACTATCACGCACGCTTTTCACGTTGTAGCCCACGCACCCGCCCCCTTTCCATGCATACAAAAAGGACGCCGCCTGTGCGACGCCCCTGTGCCCGTATGCAATTTTAGATAGTATCAGTATAGCATGTGATTTCAGCGAAAACAAGGAAGTAAAACCGTGCAAAAACGACGCTCCAACGAGGGAAAAGTTATCCACAACCGTTTCACGACTTAAGTTCTTCCCCATATAGTCGTTCCATACCTGCACGCGTAACAAGCCATACGCCACCCGACTTGCGGCATTCTTCCTCTGTCAGTCTCGGCGGACGCCCTTGAACACCCGTGCAAAGATGTTTGACGGAAACAGGGCTTTTTCCCCAACGCTCTGCCGCTTCTTGCGTCGTCATAACATCACCAAACGTCAACAGAATCTCATGACCAGCCACGCTCCAACAACACCTCCAGAAATGAATGACTTTATACTTCCCCAATCCCAATCAAGCAGTATTGCAAAGGCTACCGCCGTGCAAACAAAAGCCCCGTCAAGCAAATTTCGTCGCGTGATTTTCATTTGTCCTGCCCCTTTCCTTGTGATATAATCAAGGAAAGCAAGGGGCTTTCGCCCCTGCCTTCCCCGCCCTTACCGCTTGTGCTTGCTAGGCTTCCTGCGGTTGGGCGGCTTCTTTTTCCTCGGCTCTTTCTTATCTCTAGCGCCCATTCGCATTTGAATGAGTACCAAGATTGTTGTTATGAGCCATTCGACATCGTTCTTTTCGATGTCCACTTTTATCCCCCCTTTCTGTTTTTATTATAACCTTTTTCGGTTAATAAGTCAAGCGTTTTCGTATGAAAATATAAATATTTTCCCGCCCGTAAGCCTTAGAAATTCAAGGCTTGCGGGCTTTTTCGTTCAGAAAACAAGCCTCGTCTGCAACGGCTTGCGGCATGCGCCGAACAGCATCAGCGCGATGTCTTGGAGCGCCCTCCTGCCTCTCTTGTCCGCCCATGTTTCCGCATAGCCGACGTCATACGCCACGCGCCGCCATGTGCAGCCGTCGATGTACCGCCCGCGCACGAGACGCTCATCTTCTGCCGAGAGGCACGCAAGCGCACGATCGACCGCCCGCAGCGTCCGCTCCATGTCCCGCTTGCGCTCTTGCATCTCCTCGATGTCTGCCGCCGCCCTCATGCGCCTCGCCGCTGCCGCTTCCGTCGCGGTCAGCTCCGCCGTGCCGCCCGTCGGCTCATTTCCATAGCGGGCGATGGCGACGGACTCGCCTTGCAGGGCGGCAGTCTGCGCTTCGATCTCTTCTGCAAGATTCTGCACGGCGACTTTCATCTTGTTGTACTGTCCAAGTATGTGCTTCGTCTCCTTGATGCAGTCGCCATGTTCCATGCGGATTCCTCCCCCTACTATACACGCACCGAAAGAGCGGCGTTTCTGCCGCTCTTTTTGATGCTCACATCGCAAACAACTCTCCCTGCATTGCATCCGGCAGGACAAGCATCTTCTCCGTCGCCTGCCGATAAAAGTTCTTGTCGATCTCAAATCCATAGCACGTCCGTCCAAGCTCCATGCAAGCCCGAAGTGTCGCGCCGCTCCCTGCGACGGGATCGATTACCACGTCGCCCTCGTCCGTGAAAATCCCAATGAGCTGCCTGAGAAGATTCACAGGCTTCTGCGTCGGGTGAATCTTCGGATAGACTTTCGTACTATCGCGCTTCCACTCGAAATGATTGAACACCATGCGCTTATTCCCCACCGCATCCACGTTGCGAAACTTCGGCAGCTTGTCGCGAAACAGCACAATCGCCGTCTCCGTCGCTCCGACAATGCGCATGTTCGCCTTGAGTACCTGCGCCGAATAGTTCTTGATGAAGTACAGCGGGTACGACTTCATGAATCCGTGCCGCTTCCCGTACTCCACGACCAAGGGGATTTGCTGATACGAGCAGAACACGATCATCGCCGGCGCTTGGTTCCGCTCCTTCGGCTCTTTCTTGAGAAGCCTTGAACAGAAATGGAAATACTCCGCGATGTTGAAATTGCTGTCCGTGCGGAAAAATGCCTTCTTCGCAAATTTGCTCTCGCCGTTTGCATTGTCGCCGCCCTTGTACCACATCGGATTTGACCCGTATGCATCCTCGCCGATGTTGTACGGGATGTCCGCAATCACCAGCTGCGCCTTCGACGGGATTCCATACCGCTTGTAGTTCTGGAAATTGTCATGATACAGTTCAACTTTTACTTTTTGCATCTGCCGTCACCTCCACGATTCGCCGTATCACATAATTTGCGCACGGCTGCGCCATGCCGTTGCCGAGCGCTTTGTAGCGTGCCGTATCACTGCCGCCCGCTGTGTAGCCGTCGGGCAAGCCCTGCAAGCGTTCGCACTCCGTCGGCGTGAGGCGGCGCACGATGGAATGCGACAACGCCAGATTCTCACTGCCGCCGCCAAGGCTGCCGCCCGCCGCTCTGAGTGTCGCGACTTGCCCCTTCTCGTACTCGCTGAATGACTTCGCCCCGTAGATTTCAGCGACTGCATGACGGTCAACCGTATTCAGCGTATAGGCTGTTTCTTTCAGCACGCCTTTCCCGTTGCCGCCATTCACGGTCTTGCGGTCTATCGTGTTGCCCGCGATGCAGTAGCTATGCACCACAGGCACTTGATTCCCGCCCGTCCCCATGCATGCGTTGAGCGTCGGGACAATGCCGTCTTTGACGGGACGCATGACCTCATCCGCATGCGTCATATCGTAGATTGCTACGTGCTGTAATTTCCCCGCTACCAGCGTTGGCGCAATTTCTTCGCCATAGCCGATGCTTCCAGCGGACGGCGGAGCTTTGCCGATAAAGCCTGCCGCCATTACGCCAAGGCGATTGCTCACTGTCATCGGCGGCACGGCTTCCGCAAGTACAGGCACATTGTTCGCTATGCTTGCTCGCGTATCAAATCCTACAGCTACAATCTGAGGTCCGCGATCCGCACATTTAGGTATATACGCGCCTGCCGTTCGAGTGCCGCTTTCAGTTCCTCGGGCAGTTCCTTGCCGCGCTCCTTCGCTCTTCTCAAGATACCCAGACATGCCCTCGAGCTCAAATAGTATTTTTCCGGCACATCTTCCGTCGGCTGCAAAATCTGCGACAAGAAAGATTCGACGGCGACGTTGGGGCACTCCCCAATATTGCGCGTCAAGGACGCGCCATGCGATTTCACACTGAGGCAATTCTGCCACTCCCGCATTCGCCCATCTGCCATTTGGAGGCATTGGAATCTCGGCCTGTCCGATTTCTTGGAGCACGGCTCGAAAGTCCATGCCTTTGTTGCTGCTGAATGCGCCCGGCACGTTCTCCCAGACGAAGAATCGAGGGTACCGTCCAACGGTGGCACATCGCATGGCACGAACAATGTCAACTGCTCGGCGAAACAAGCCGCTTCTTGCACCGTCCAATCCCTCCCTTCTGCCCGCAATGCTCAAGTCTTGGCAAGGGCTTCCCGCACAGATGATGTCCACGGGCGGTATCGCCGCCCCGTCAATCTTCGTAATGTCGCCCATTTGCGTGACGCCAGGAAAATGGTGCGCCGTCACAGAGCACGGGAACGGCTCAATCTCGCTCGACCAGAGCGGCTTGACTCCCGCATGACGCGCCGCCAACAGCCAACCTCCGATCCCGTCAAAGAGACTGCCGAGCGTCATTCTTTCTCCTCCACGTACTCATGTCTCTGCGCATCGTAGAAGAACACGGGGATGTTATACTCTCGCGCGTATGCGAGCTCGATCATGCATCCCTTGCTGGCGCGGTAGTCCCCCGTCATCGTGACCGCGCAGCACTGAACGACTTCGTTCGTCTTCTTAGAGATCTCTGCGACCCAGTCCAGTGTCTTCAGGTAGCAAAATTCCGAGCTCGGCTTCGTCATGTCAACGACACGCCCGCTCTTTTCATCAACGCGCTTCTTCTCGCAGTCTTCGAGCACCTTCTTCAGCCACTCGTTCTCTTTCCTCAGCCGCTGCATTTCCCGCTCATAATCGACCAGCAACCGCCGCAATTTCCTTTGATCACTATCTCCAATCAACATAGTCTCAAGCATGTCCTCGATCGCTTCCCTGTCCATCGCGCTTCCTCCTCTCGATCTCGCGCACCAACATCGCGCGAAAATCTTCCTGCTCTTTCCGTACAAGGCTGTACCTCTCTGCGATATGCGCGACGGATGCAGCGTGCACGTCGATGTCCGTCACCATGTGTTCGAGCACCTCCGTCCGAAATTCCGCAAGGTGCGGCTTCATCGCCTTCTGCACATTGTCCAATCCGCCGCCTCGCTGTTTAAGCGCGTAGCGGAAAGCGTACACCAGCGCAAGCCGTCCTTCCTGCGTCAGCTCGATGCCATGCTTCTGCCGCTGCATCTTCCGCGCCGCCTCCCTGCCTTTGGCGACGAGCCGCTTCTGCGCCATACGTTCTCTCTGCCGCCGCTCGAATCGGCGGCTTCGCTGTCCTCCGTGTCTCATGCGTCTTCTCCTTTCGCCATGCGCTTCTTTGCCATGTACTGTCCGTAGCTCAACCCCGCCTCTCGCGCCGCCCTGCCGTTTTCGGCGAGACGCGTCATCGACTCCTTGCGCCGCGCTTCTTCCGCCTCTTTCGCCAAAGCCTCCGCTTTCGTCCTTGACGCTTCCTTCTCGGGCTTCGGCTCCTTTTTTGCAAT